>Ga0255766_10005471_pt1 | contig 10535 bp, 10 predicted proteins | sample 071ome_23_FD_179966 | JGI IMG/M metagenome (GOLD analysis project Ga0255766, IMG submission 179966) | Coastal salt marsh microbial communities from the Groves Creek Marsh, Skidaway Island, Georgia - 071403BT metaG (version 2) | ecosystem: Environmental > Aquatic > Marine > Intertidal zone >... | reverse complement strand
ACCTAAATAGTTGTGCTCCTCGGCGCTTACGAGGCATCCCGTCTTTTCTACCGAACGAACGATGGCCTCTTCGTCTAAGGGTTTTATGGTGTGAATATTGACCACTTCTGCAGAAATTCCTTTTTCTTTCAGTGCTTCTGCAGCGATAAGGGCTTCCCACACGAGATGACCGGTTGCCGCGATTGTCACATCAGTCCCCTCTATTAGGTGCAGGGCCTTTCCGATGGTAAAGGGTTGATCGATTGGAGTGAAGTTAGCGACCTTAGGTCTTCCGAAGCGTAAATAAACAGGACCATTGTGCTCAGCTACCGCCAATGTGGCTGCCTTGGTTTGATTGTAATCACAAGGATTAATAACCGTCATGCCCGGAAGCATTTTCATAAGACCAATATCTTCTAAGATTTGGTGGGTGGCACCGTCTTCGCCTAAAGTAATACCGGCATGTGAGGCGCAAATCTTGACATTCTTTCCAGAATAGGCTACTGATTGTCTGATTTGATCGTATACCCTTCCTGTTGAAAAATTTGCGAAGGTGGTTGTGAATGGAATTTTTCCGCCAATAGTTAAACCTGCAGCAATTCCGATCATGTTCGCTTCAGCAATACCCACCTGAAAGAAGCGTTCAGGATGTTCTTCGATAAAGGTCTCTAATTTTAAGGATCCTATAAGATCGGCGCATAGTGCGACCACCTTAGGATTGGTACGTCCTAATTCGGTCATTCCATCTCCGAAACCACTGCGTGTGTCTTTTTGTCCTTGATCTGTATATTTCATGTGTAGGTTATTCTGTTAGTAATCCCCAAGGGTTTCTGGGTTTTGTGCGAGTGCAGTTGCCAGCTGATCGTCGTTTGGCGCTTTTCCGTGCCATGCATGAGTGTGCATCATAAAATCAACACCGTTACCCATTACCGTATGAAGCATCACTGCAATAGGTTTTTGATGTCCTGTTTTGGCTTTCGCTTGTTTCATTCCATCAACGATGGCTTCTAAATTGTTCCCTTCTTTGATGTGAATCACATCCCAGCCGAAGGCTTCAAATTTTTCGCCAAGATCACCGAGATCCATCACGTCGGTGGTGCTTCCGTCAATTTGTTGTCCGTTGAGGTCAACAGTGGCGATAAGATTATCGACCTTCTTGGAGCCTGCGTACATTATAGCTTCCCAATTTTGCCCTTCTTGCATCTCACCGTCTCCGTGAAGACTGTATACGATTTTAGAATCGTTATTTAGTTTTTTACTCAAGGCAGCACCAATCGCTACAGACAGACCTTGACCAAGGGAACCAGAAGCGATGCGCACTCCAGGTAAATGTTCATGAGTAGTGGGATGTCCTTGGAGTCTTGAATTTATTTTTCTGAATGTGGCAAGTTCCGCTACATCAAAGTAACCGCTTCGTGCGAGTACACTGTATAAGACTGGAGATATATGACCGTTTGAAAGGAAGAAAAGATCTTCATTATGTCCGTCCATGTTAAAGTCAGTGCTATATTCCATTAGCTCTTGATACAAGGCGACCATAAATTCGGTACAACCAAGTGAACCGCCTGGATGTCCTGAATTTACCTGGTGCACCATGCGCAAAATGTCGCGTCTGACTTGAACGGTTAGATGGTTGAGGTAGGTTAGATTCATTCGAAATACATTTGCCCTCAAAAGTAACCATTATCTTTACCTTTTAACTGATCGCAATTGAATTTTAAGCTCGAATCTCAGGATCAAAAGGCCAGGGCTGGCCGCATCACTACCGCTCACGGTGAGATTGAAACGCCCATCTTTATGCCTGTTGGAACGCTCGGTACGGTTAAAGGAGTTCATCAGCATGAATTGAAAGAAGACACCAAGGCACAAATCATTCTTGGGAATACCTATCACCTCTATATGAGGCCGGGAACTTCAATACTTGAAGCTGCAGGAGGCTTGCATCAGTTTATTGGATGGGATCGTCCCATTCTAACAGACAGTGGGGGGTATCAGGTCTATTCTTTGGCCGATAATAGAAAGATTACTGAAGAAGGGGTACGTTTCAAGTCACATATAGACGGTTCTTCACATTTTTTTACTCCTGAGAACGTTATGGAGATTCAGCGTACCATTGGTGCAGATATCATCATGGCATTTGACGAGTGTACTCCTTACCCATGTCCAAAAGACTATGCGCTCTCCTCGATGGAATTAACACACCGTTGGTTAGATCGTTGTGTGAATGCATTAGACAAGCTTCCTTTTAAGTACGGTTACGAGCAAGCCTTTTTTCCGATTGTTCAAGGCTCGGTTTACCCAGATCTAAGGATTAAATCTGCAGAGTACATCGCCTCCATAGGTGCAGTGGGCAATGCAATAGGCGGATTGTCTGTTGGGGAGCCCGCCGAAGAAATGTATGCCATGACAGATGTGGTGTGCCAGATCTTGCCTGTAGATAAGCCTCGTTACCTAATGGGTGTTGGAACGCCGATCAATCTGCTAGAGAATATTGCCCTAGGGATTGATATGTTCGATTGTGTCATGCCCACGCGTAATGCACGAAACGGTATGTTATTTACCTCACAAGGAACAATTAACATTAAAAACAAAAAGTGGGAGGACGACTTTTCGCCCATAGATGAGCAGGCCTTATCTTATGTAGACACCCAGTACTCAAAGGCCTATCTTAGACATCTATTCGTGTGCAATGAATTTCTTGGGAAACAAATTGCTACACTGCACAATCTAGCTTTTTATCTATGGCTTGTGGGGGAGGCTCGAAAGCATATTGTTGCCGGAGACTTTTACGATTGGAAAGAAGAAATGGTAATTCAGATGAATAAGCGGTTGTAATGAAGCTAACACTCATTGATAAGTACATTTTAAAGCGGTACCTGATTACCTTTTTCGGTATCCTCTTTCTATTTGTTCCTATCGGTATCATGGCCTCACTTGCAGAAAAGATCAATAAGATCTTAGAAAGCAAAGCTACAAGCGGAGAGATTTGGTCTTATTATCTAAACTTTACGCTTGTTTTGGGTAATATGCTCATGCCCATTTTATTGTTTTTGGCCATTATCTTTTTTACCTCACGACTGAGTGCGCGATCAGAGGTGGTGGCGATACTTAGTTCGGGTGTGTCGTATAAGCGCTTTCTTCGCCCTTACCTCATAGGTGCTACCTGTGTAGCGGTATTGATTTTTCTAATGGGAAATTTTATTGTCCCCAGTGCTAGTGAAGGATTTCATGCCTTTGAGGATAAATACTTCAAATCGACTAAGGAGGATAGACAGATTCGGAATATTTACAACCAGATCTCTGAAGATGAGTTTGTTTATGTGAGTTTCTTCGACCCAAATCGATTAATCGGTTACAATTTTACACTAGAACACTTCGATTCAATAGGACGTCTTGAGTACAAGTTATCCGCGGCAAACATTCGTTACATGACGGTAGATTCAACCTACAGGTTGACGACCTATAAAAAACGAACATTCAAAGATGAAGTAGAATACGTGGAGCAAATCCGAAGCATCGACACCACACTCAATTTCACCATCGACGATTTGATGCCTGTATCTTACATTGCAGAAACCAAGAATTTCTTTGAATTGAATCGATTCATCAACGATCAAAAGAGAAGAGGATCAGCCACAGTCAATGCTTATATTCTTGAGAAGTATAAGCGCCTTGCCTTACCCTTGTCGGCCTACATTCTTACCCTTATCGCAGTTGCCGTTTCGTCAGTGAAACGAAGAGGGGGTCTCGGACTAAACCTCGCTTTCGGTATTGCTATAGCATTCATCTATATTTTCTTTGATCGAGTGTTCTCGACACTGGCCGAACAGGCTGGATTTTCGCCGCTTATGGCTGCTTTAATCCCGGTAATTTTCTTTGCGACAATTGCCTATTTTCTATTGCAGCGGGCAAAACGTTAATATGTATATTTGTCTTTCCTCAATACTTAACCTAGGGTTTATTTATGGAATATTTAGACTTTGAACTTCCGATAAAAGACTTAGAAGATCAGCTTGAAAAGTGTCAGATCATTGGCGAAGAAAGTGCTGTTGATGTGACTGAAACCTGCAATCAGATTCAAATCAAATTAAAGGAGGCCCGAAAAGAGATTTATACGAATTTGACACCATGGCAGCGCGTTCAATTATCGCGTCACCCTAGCCGTCCGTATACCCTAGATTACGTTAGAGCACTCTGCGATGGAACCTTTTTAGAGTTGCATGGAGATCGCACCGTCGGAGACGACAAGGCGATGATTGGTGGACTGGGAAAAATTGGGGATCAGTCGTATATGATTATTGGCCAACAAAAGGGATACAATACCAAGACACGTCAGTACCGCAACTTTGGAATGGCTAACCCAGAAGGGTATCGCAAGGCCTTACGCCTTATGAAAATGGCAGAGAAGTTTGGTATTCCTGTATTGTCTTTTATTGATACTCCCGGTGCCTATCCGGGTATTGAGGCAGAAGAAAGAGGTCAAGGTGAAGCGATCGCACGTAATCTTTTAGAAATGGCTCGTTTGCAGGTGCCTATAATTGTATTCATTATCGGTGAGGGCGCTTCTGGTGGAGCCTTGGGTATTGGTGTAGGTGATCGTGTAATGATGCTTGAAAATTCATGGTACTCTGTGATTTCTCCAGAATCGTGTTCTTCTATACTGTGGCGCAGTTGGGAGTATAAAGAGAAAGCTGCTGACGCACTTAAACTAACCGCCAAAGACATGAAAAAGATGACCCTCATTGATGAGATCATCAAAGAACCCATGGGTGGTGCGCATAGCGATAGAGAACAAATGTTCCAGATCGTTAAGAAAAAAATTGAAAAGACCTACGAGGAATTGGCCGAGCTCCCGGTGAAAACCTTAATCAAGGAACGGATGGACAAGTATTCAAACATGGGAGTATATCAAGAATAGTGGCTATGACTGAACCCAATCGCGTTACGAATTCAAGGCAAAAGAATGCTGATGTGATTTCACTTGAGCGAGGAAAAATTCCTCCTCAGGCGGTTGAGCTCGAGCGCGTGGTGTTGGGAGCAATGCTCATCGATAAAAAAGGAGTGGATGAGGTGATTGATATGCTTCATGAGGATGTCTTTTATGTAGAGGCGCATCAAAAGATATTTTCAGCCATTCACGAATTGTTTCAAGAGACTAAACCCATTGACCTGCTCACAGTCTCGAATTTATTAAAACAAAAAAAGCATCACGAGTCTATCGGAGGTGATTTCTATCTGATAGAGCTAACAAGGGGAGTAGGTTCGTCGGCGCACATTGAATATCATGCCCGAATCATTCTTCAGAAGTATGTGCAGCGAAGCTTGATAAAAATTTCTACACAGCTCATCGAAGAGGCTTATGAAGACAGCCAAGATGTTTTTGATTTACTGGATCAAGCCGAAGCACGTCTTTACGATATCACTCAAGGAAATCTAAAACGCTCAGCAGAATCAGCTCAAGACCTGGTTATTCAGGCCAAGAAAAAGATCGAAGAAATTTCAAATAAAGACGGCCTCAGTGGAGTGCCCTCTGGATTTGAAAAGCTCGATGAGGTGACTTCTGGGTGGCAGCCCAGTGACTTGATTATCATCGCTGCCCGTCCGGGTATGGGTAAGACGGCTTTGACGCTTTCTATGGCACGAAATATTGCGGTGAACAAAGGATTGCCAGTCGCTTTCTTTTCACTAGAGATGTCTTCGGTTCAATTGATTACGCGTCTCATTTCTTCTGAAACAGGTCTTTCTTCTGTAAAGTTAAGAACCGGAAAACTAGAAAAGCATGAGTGGGAACAGCTCAATGTTAAAGTAAAAACTTTAGAAAAGGCACCGCTTTATATTGACGACACTCCTTCGCTTTCAATTTTTGATCTTAGAGCCAAGGCAAGACGTTTGGCTTCTCAACACGATATCAAATTGGTCATTATCGACTACCTGCAATTAATGACGATTGGTTCTACCCAAAAGGCCGGAAACCGTGAGCAAGAGATCTCGACCATTTCGAGAAATCTTAAGGCGTTGGCGAAGGAACTTAACGTTCCTGTCATTGCGTTGTCACAGCTCTCGAGAGCCGTAGAGACAAGGGGTGGGTCTAAACGTCCTTTGCTATCGGATCTTAGGGAGTCAGGCGCGATAGAACAAGATGCAGATATTGTATCATTTATTTACCGTCCAGAATACTACAAGATTGAAGAGTGGGACGACGAGCAGCAGTCACCTACAGAAGGACAGGCCGAATTGATTATCGCCAAGCACCGTAATGGTGGATTGGATAATATCAGGCTGAAATTTATTGGATCGCTTGGTAAGTTCGAAAACCTCGACAACTCGTTCGGCAGCTTTGAGTTCGAATCAAAAATGAACGAAGAAAAGCCGCTTCCAAGACCGGACAACCCTTTCAACGCTTCTGGGTTTGACGGTGATGATGATATGCCTTTTTAATGAACAGCTAATAGTTCTTCTAGAATGCGTTCAACCCCATAATCGTTGTGGGACCCCGTTTTGTAATTGGCCGCTTGCATCACGGTGGGATGCGCATTTTCCATAGCTACACTGTTCGGGGTTAAGGCAAGCATCTCAAGATCATTGTTGTAATCTCCGAATACCAGTAGCTCATCGGGTGTAAGCTTGTAGTAGGATAGTAATTTCTCAAGGGCATACCCTTTATTGGCATTCATATCAGATATATCTACCCAGAAATCTCCAGAGACTTTCACTTTAAGGTCTTCTTCAAACGATCTAAAATGCGGATAAATGTTTTTTTCGCTTCCCTCTTTATGATAGAGCGCAATTTTTAAAATTGGATCGGTGATTTCATCTAACGCATTTACGATACGATGTTCTTCATAATACTCTTTCAATAGACCGTGAAAGTGCAGATTTTTGCTAAGTGAATAGGCAGTTCGCTCACTGCATAGAATAGATTCTACCTCATTTAAGTCTTGCAATTGAGAAACAACGCTTTTTATAAAAGGGGCGCTGAGTTCTTGAGTGTGAAGGGTCTTTTCTTTTTCGATGATCAATGCTCCGTTTTCTGCAATAAAACTCATTTCATCCGCTATACGTGTGAGCTTTGATCGCATGCTTGGATACTGTCGGCCACTCGCTGCAACAAAACGAATATTTCTCTTCTTCAGGCCTTCGAAAAGTTCAAAAAATCGAGAACTTACCTGGTGAGAGGCGTTCAGTAATGTGCCGTCCATATCGCTGACGACCATTTTTATTTTCTTATAATCTATACCCACGAGGCTAAAATAAAGAATCCCAAACCAGATGGATTGGGATTCTAAATGTGATGCGGAAAATAAAACTTTTATTTAACCTTCTCTACGATTGCTTTGAACGCTTCAGGCTCATTCATCGCTAAATCGGCGAGTACCTTACGGTTAAGGTCAATTTGATTCTTTTTTAAAGCTCCCATGAATTGCGAATAAGAAAGTCCGTGTTGGCGGGCTCCTGCATTAATACGCGTAATCCATAATGCTCTAAAGTTACGTTTTTTGTTTCTGCGGTCTCTATACGAATAGAGAAGCGCTTTCTCGACAGCGTTTTTAGCAACTGTCCAAACATTCTTTCTTCTACCAAAGTATCCTTTGGCAAGTTTCATGATTTTTTTTCTTCGTGCTCTTGAAGCAACTGAATTAACTGATCTTGGCATACTTGTTTTTGTTTTTGTAGTTGGCGATCACAATGTGATTCTTTTAAAGGCCAAACTCCAGGGTTAAAAAATACCGAATTACGGGTGTTTTACTTCAATCGAAGTTGTTCTTTGATGCTGTTTACATCTGCATCGTGAACGAGTCCTGAGTGCGTAAGTTTCAGCTTACGTTTCTTTGACTTCTTCGTTAGAATGTGGCTTTTAAACGCGTGCTTGCGTTTAATTTTTCCAGAACCAGTAAGCGTAAAACGCTTTTTAGCACTGGATTTAGTTTTCATCTTTGGCATGATCTATTGTTTAATTCCGCAATCTACTTTTTCGCCACTTTGGGGGCAATGAACATAGTCATTCGTTTTCCCTCGAGCTGTGGCATTTGCTCTACTTTTCCGAACTCTTCAAGTTCTTGTGCCAATCTAAGCAACAAGATCTCTCCTTGATCTTTGTATACAATTGAACGTCCTTTGAAAAAAACGAAGGCCTTTAATTTCGCACCTTCTTTCAAGAATTTTTCAGCATGACGCTTTTTAAATTCAAAATCGTGGTCATCAGTTTGAGGTCCGAATCGAATCTCCTTGATGATAACTTTAGTAGCCTTCGCTTTGATTACCTTCTCCCGTTTCTTTTGTTCGTAAAGAAACTTCTTGTATTCGATAATCTTACAAACCGGAGGAACAGCTTTTGGTGAAATTTCAACAAGATCGAGCTCTTGATCTCTAGCGATTTCTAACGCTTTATTCAGCGGGTACACTCCAACTTCAACGTTATCACCGACTAAACGGATTTCATTTGCTGTTATATCCCCATTGATCTTGTGGGGATTTTCCATGCTGCGCCTTGGCTGCGGCTTGGTTCTTTTTCTACGTATTGCTATGGTTACTCAAGTTTTGGTTACACTTCTCTAAAAGGCTTCACGCTTTCAGCAATCTGTGCGTTAATCATTTCTGCGAATGTTTCAACGCTCATCGCACCTAGGCTTTCGCCTCCGTGCTTACGAACAGAAATAAGCCCTTCGGCTTCTTCTTGTTCGCCGATTACGATCATAAACGGCACCTTTTTCATTTCTGCTTCTCGAATCTTTTTTCCAACCGTCTCATTTCGAGCATCAATGAGGGCGCGAATTTCGTGATTTTCTAGCGATTTTAAAACTTTTCGGGCATAATTTTCAAAGCGCTCACTTACTGGAAGTACTTCTACTTGAACCGGAATGAGCCAAACCGGGAAGTTACCTCCTGTGTGTTCTAATAGCAGTGCAATGAAGCGCTCCATACTTCCAAAGGGTGCACGGTGGATCATAACAGGTCTGTGATACTCATTATCACTTCCCTTATAGCTGAGATCAAAACGCACCGGAAGGTTGTAATCTACCTGAATGGTACCTAATTGCCACTTTCTTCCAAGGGCATCTTTAATCATAAAGTCAAGCTTTGGTCCATAGAATGCGGCCTCGCCAGATTCAATGATATAGTTTAGGCCTTTATTTTCAGCAGCTTTTATGATTGCCGCTTCGGCCTTATCCCAATTTTCTTTTTCTCCGATGTATTTTTCAGGTTTTTCAAGGTCACGAACGCTCACCTGTGCGGTAAAATCTTCGAATCCTAATGACCCCAAAACGTAAAGTGTTAAATCGATCACATTCTCAAACTCAGAAAGCAGTTGTTCTTGAGTACAAAAGATGTGCGCATCGTCTTGCGTGAATCCTCGAACTCGAGTTAGACCGTGAAGTTCACCACTCTGTTCGTATCGGTAAACCGTTCCGAATTCTGCGAAGCGCTTAGGCAAATCCTTGTAACTGAATCGCGTTGCGTTGAAGATTTCGCAGTGATGCGGACAGTTCATAGGTTTGAGCAAAAACTCTTCGTCTTCTTTAGGCGTTTTAATGGGATGAAAGCTGTCTTCGCCGTATTTCGCGTAATGACCTGAGGTGACGTACAATTCTTTTTGACCAATATGGGGCGAGACCACCATTTCATAACCTGCCTTCTTCTGAGCTGCTTTTAAAAAGTTTTCGAGCCGCTCTCTTAGTGCAGCCCCTTTTGGAAGCCACAGCGGTAATCCTTGCCCCACCTTTGCAGAGAAGGTAAAGAGTTCGAGTTCTTTTCCTAGTTTTCGGTGATCGCGTTGTTTCGCTTCTTCAATGCGCTCTAGGTACTCAGTGAGCTCTTTCTGTTTCGGAAATGAGATGCCGTAAACACGTGTTAACTGCGGCTTATTTTCATCACCACGCCAGTAGGCACCCGCGATACTTAAAATTTTAAAGGCTTTAACATGTCCGGTATTTGGCAGATGCCCTCCTCGACATAAATCTGTGAATGTGCTGTGATCACAGAAAGTGATATCACCATCAGTTAAGCCTTCAATCAGTTCGACCTTGAACTCGTTATTTTGTCCTTGATAATGTGCTAACGCCTCTTTTTTTGATACTGAACGCATCTTGAATTCGTGCTTCCCTCTCGCGATTTCAAGCGCTTTGTCTTCTATGGCTTTAAAATCTTTATCTGAAACCGTATGGGTTCCGAAATCAACATCATAGTAAAATCCGTTTTCAATGGCCGGACCGATAGTGAGTTTGGTCCCTGGATACAACTCTTCTAAAGCCTGTGCCAGAATGTGAGCGCTAGAGTGCCAAAATGCCTTTTTACCTTCTTCGTTATTCCAGGTAAACAAGGTTAGGGCACCGTCTTCGGTTAGTGGTGTTGAAAGTTCAACGGTTTCATCATTAAAACGAGCCGATAAGACCACTCGGGCTAAGCCCTCACTAATTGAGCTGGCCACTTCGTAAGGGGTGGTGCCCGACTGAAATTCTTTGACGGCGCCGTCTGGAAGCGTAATCTGAATCATGAGATTTTACTAAATGTGTGGCAAAGATAGTTATCTCATGGGCTCACCCAAACTCTGTTTAATG
>Ga0255766_10005470_pt1 | contig 10535 bp, 6 predicted proteins | sample 071ome_23_FD_179966 | JGI IMG/M metagenome (GOLD analysis project Ga0255766, IMG submission 179966) | Coastal salt marsh microbial communities from the Groves Creek Marsh, Skidaway Island, Georgia - 071403BT metaG (version 2) | ecosystem: Environmental > Aquatic > Marine > Intertidal zone > Salt... | reverse complement strand
CCTTTTTTCATCAAAAAAAAGTCCGAAGAGAGAGAGAGAGAGAGAGCTGATAGAGCTATTTTTATACGGTATCCCCTGGGACGAGGGGATATCGAGTTCCCCCGGAGCTGCTTTTTTGTATTAGTGTGTAAGTAAATACAAATTCGCCGCCGGTTTCGCCTCACTCTCTCTTCGAGAAGAAAACGACGGAACGGACGGCGCGAAACGCGAGACGCGCTGAAAACAGTCGAAGAAGAAGTCGAAGAAGTCGAAGTCGAAGAAGTCGAAGAAGTCGAAGTCGAAGAAGTCGAAGAAGAAAAATAGCAAATAGCAAACGGTACTGCGAGTAAAAAGTAAACATGTTACGGCGTAACGCGCGGTTGAGAAAAGAATTCGTCTATCGAAAATCTTTGGAAGGGAAGGAGCGACTGTTGTACGAGAAGAAGAGGAAAATACGAGAGTGCTTGGAGGAAGGGAAACCAATCCCGACGGAGTTGAAACGCGAGGAAGAGAGATTGAGAAAAGAGGTGGAATTAGAAGACGTAAACACGAGAGAATACGGCAACTTGGAAAAAGGCGTCAACGACGATGAGTATAAAAACGCTCCAGAGGCGAAAATCTTACTGACGACGTCGAGAGATCCGAGTTCTCGATTGCTTCAGTTTTGTAAAGAGCTGAAACTGTTGTTCCCGACGTCCTCGAGAATCAACCGCGGGTCGCAAATCTTACCCGATCTCGTGGATCTCGGAAAAACGAGCGAGTTTACCGACATCGTCATCGTCCACGAACATCGAGGCGAACCGGACGGATTAGTCGTTTCGCACTTACCGTTTGGTCCTACCGCGTATTTTGGCATCTCCGACGCGGTCATGCGACACGATGTGAAAGATGCGAATTTACCGAAAGTTTCAGAACAGTTCCCGCACATCATATGCGAGAACTTCACCTCAGAATTAGGCAAACGAACCGCAAATATCTTGCGACATTTGTTCCCGAGACCAAAGGAAAAATCAAAGCGCATAGTCACTTTCGCCAACTCGGTTGATTTCATCTCTGTCCGTCACCACACTTACGACATGCCGAAAGGCCCGAAATCGTTACATTTAAACGAAATTGGTCCAAGATTCGAATTGAGATTGTACCAATTGAAGTTAGGGACGGTCGATCAAGACGACGCCGACATCGAATGGTCGCTGAGACCGTTCATGAGAAGCGCGAAGAAACAACGGTTGTAACTTTACACTTATAGATGTTATATACGTAGAGAGAGAGAGAGAGAGAGAGAGAGAAAGAGAGAAAGAAAGAGAGAGAGAGAGAGAGAGAGAGAGAGAGAGAGAGAGAGAGAGAGAAAGAGAAATTTGTAAAACCAGGAAAAAGTTTAGAGAGAAAGTACGCATAGAGTATTTGCAAAACGCACAACCAAAAACAGGCATGACACAAACTTTTTTTTTGTTTTCATCCCTCGTGCCTCGTCAACGAGAAATTTTGGACAAAATTCTGCCCCCCCCTCGGCCCCATTACACAGCTCCTCCCGTTCGTCGTTGTTTTTGAACGCGAGAAGATACATAAAAGAAGTGCGCACGCGCACGCGCACAAGAGACAGCTAACCAGGCAGCCAGGCAGTTAGCCAGAAAGACGATCCGATCGTTCTGTTCGTTGCTACTCTCGAAAAAGGAGAAAATGGCGGAAACAATTAAGACGACGACTGAATCAGACGCGTTGAGAGGCATCGAACGCATCGGAGCGCACTCTCACATACGCGGTTTAGGATTAGACGACGCGTTAGATGCGAAGAATGTTTCGCAAGGGATGGTTGGTCAAGAAGACGCGCGCAAAGCGTGCGGGGTTATTTTGTCCATGATTAAAAGTGGAACGATCGCTGGGAGAGGCGTGTTGTTAGCCGGTCAACCGGGGACGGGAAAGACGGCGTTGGCCATGGGAATTGCGAAGAGTTTGTTGGACATGGATTACGGAGTTAAGTCTTCTGGATCAGCTGGGAGTAGGAAAGCGAGTTTAAGAGGACAAGATGGCGGAGATAAAACTAGCAGCGACAACATGGAAAGTAACGAAGAAACGCCATTCGCGATGATGGCGGGTTCGGAGATTTTTAGCACAGAAATTTCAAAAACAGAAGCGTTGAGACAGGCGTTTAGGAAAGCGATTGGGGTGAGGATACGGGAGGAAACGGAAATCATCGAAGGTGAAGTCGTGGAGATTGAAATTGATCGACCGACGGCGGGGAACGTCGCGCCAAAAGTTGGAAAGTTGACTTTGAAAACAACCGATATGGAGACGGTGTACGACTTAGGGACGAAGATGATCGAATCGATCAACAAAGAAAAAGTCACCAGTGGTGATGTGATTACTATCGATAAGAGCACGGGAAGAGTGCAAAAGTTAGGACGCTCGTTCGCGCGATCGCGCGATTACGACGCGACCGGGCCGACGACAAAGTTTGTTTCTTGCCCGGAAGGTGAGTTGCAAAAGCGAAAAGAGATTGTGCACACGGTGACGTTACACGAGATTGATGTCATCAATTCGCACACGCAAGGCTTCATGGCATTGTTCTCCGGCGACACTGGCGAAATTCGCGACGAAGTTCGAGAACAGATCGACGAAAAAGTCGCCGAGTGGCGAGAGGAAGGCAAGGCAGAAATCATACCGGGCGTTTTGTTCATCGACGAAGTGCACATGTTAGACGTGGAGTGTTTTTCGTTTTTGAATCGAGCGCTGGAGAATGACTTATCTCCCGTGTTAGTTGTGGCCACAAACAGAGGTATCACGAAAATCCGAGGCACCAACTATCGATCCCCTCACGGTATACCGATTGACTTGTTAGACCGCCTCTTGATCATCCAAACGAAGCCGTACACGGAGAAAGAGATGAAATTAATAGTCAACATCCGGTGCGAAGAAGAAGACGTGAACATGTCCGAGGACGCGAAAGATTTACTCACTAAAATCGGTTCGGAGACCAGTTTACGATACGCCATTCAACTAATCTCCGCGTCCGCTTTGGTCGCCAACAAGCGGAAATCGGCCAAAGTCGAAACCGACGACGTCTCGAAAGCGTACAACTTATTCATCGACGTGAAACGAAGTACAAAGTTCATGATGGAATACAGCTCACAGTACGTGTACAACGAAGCCAACGAGACAGACATGGAAACTTAAAAAGGTGGTGTTTATATGTATCACCACGTATACATACATTCACGCATTGTGTTTTTATTAAAAGTTCAGAATTTTTTTTCAAAGCGTGAGCGAGGCACACTAAATATCATCTAAATAACTTTTAAGGAGCGCTTTCTTGTGAAAATCACACTCGCACTCTTTACTTTTCAACGTTTCCGGCAAAGCACATAATCACGCTTTAAAAAGAAAACGATATATTCCGCCTTAAGGTTAGATAGAACACACCCAAGCTTCTTAACTGCAGTACATCGTAAGACTGCGGCTCCCGGCGATTGAAGAAAAAGTAATTTTAAACAAACACATTAACAAAGGTATGTTTGTTAGCGCGCGCTTCTTCATCACCTTCTGTGATGATGATTTTGACCCTAGGGCTTATCATCGAAGGAGAGATCTTTCTCTTTCTCTCTCTCTCTTTCTCTCTCCGTCGGTCCTTCATCTATCGAACGAACTCAGCCTTCTCGCGCGCAGAGCTGTCTTTTTCTTTTTCGTTTTTCTTCTTCTTCTTCTTTCTCTCTCTCTCTCTCTCTCGACGACGACGACGACGACGACGACGACGACGACGTTTTTACCACTCTCTTTATTCGTGCGTTCCTCTCGCGTGCTGACATCTTTCTTCTCTCTCTATCTTCTTCTTGTGTTCACAGACCACTGCTAAAATAAAAAATGGTGAACCAAGCGTACATCGATAAGAGAAAGTATGGCGAACGCGTCTACGATTTGCTCGACAACTACGACTCCGCGTTGCTCGTGCACTGCGATAACGTCGGCTCCAAGCAATTCATGGACATTCGTACTGCGTTGAGACCGAACTCGGTCGTTTTGATGGGTAAGAACACGCTCATGAGAAAGATCATCGGCAACTATTGCACGGAGAAGGGCAACAACGATTGGATGGTGTTGCACGATAATTTGATCGGCAACGTTGGCGTCATCTTCACGAAAGACGACGTGAAGGACGTCAAGACGAAGGTCTCCGAGTTCGTCGTTCCGGCTCCCGCGAAGGTTGGCTCCACCGCGACGTGCGACGTCACCATCCCGGCGGGCGTCACCCCGTTGGAGCCGTCCCAAACCGGTTTCTTCCAGCTGTTGAACATCGCGACGAAGATCAACAAAGGGGCGATCGAAATTTTGTCCGACGTCACCGTCGTTACGAAAGGCGAACGCGTCGGTTCCTCCGCGGCTGCTTTGTTGGGTAAGATGAAAATCACGCCGTTTGAATACGGTTTGGTTGTCAAGTACATCTACGACAAGGGCGCCTTGTACCCGGCGGCGGTTTTGGACATCACCGACGAACAGTTGGCGTCCAAGTTTGCCGCTGGCGTATCCAATATCGCCTCTATCTCTTTGGCGACGAAGTACCCGACTTTGGCGGCGGTGCCGCACTACATCGTCAACTCGTACAAGAACGTGTTGGCCATCTCCATTGGTACCGAGTACACCTTCGAGTTGGCGCAAAAAGTCAAGGACTATTTGGCCAACCCGAGCGCGTTCCAAAGCTCTGGCGGTGGCGGCGGTGGTGGCGGCGGCGATGCCGCACCGGCCGCTGCTGCTGCTGCCCCGGTCGTCGAAGAAGAGGAAGAAGATATGGGCTTCGACTTGTTCGATTAAAAGAAACGTTGACCTTTTCCGACGAAGATCTGTTTGGTTTGCTGCGCACGAGACGAGTACATCACATCATAGCGTATTAATCTAGTATCAATCTTTAATATAAATACTTTAGTATTATTGAATTTAGAGAGAAGGAGGAGAAATATAGCTCCTATCGCTTCCAGCGCTTCCTTTTTTTTATTTTTTACGTACTTTTTCACTGCGGAACGAAGTCGTTGGGAATATGGCAGATCTTCTCTAAAAAAAACGATCTAGGCGCGAGACCGTTTCCTCACACACAACTTCAGTTTGTTCAAACACGAATCGCAACGCGTGAGAAAGGCAGACATTTATTAAAGAAATGGAAGAAACCGATATATCTATCCCAGTTTCCACGGGGACGACCATCCTCGCCTGCGCCTATCGAAACGGTGTCGTGTTAGCCGCTGATTCCCGAACGTCCACGGGCGTGTACGTTGCCAACAGAGCGAGCGATAAAATCACCCAAATATGCGACAACGTGTGGATGTGCCGTTCTGGATCCGCCGCGGACACGCAAAATGTCGCCGCGTACGTGAGAAGAATGGTCGAAGAGCACGCCATGGAAAGGAATGGTGGTGGTCTCGATGCAGAGTCGATGATGGTGGACGTTCGTTTGGTGGCAAAACTGACGCAGAAAATAGCGTACGAGAACAAGGAAAGGTTACAAGCTGGGATGATCATCGCCGGTTGGGATCGAGTCCGAGGCCCACAAGTGTATGGGATACCACTCGGTGGCTCCATGTTAGAAGCGCCGTTTAGCGTCAGTGGGTCTGGTTCGGCGTATATTTACGGGTACTTAGACAACACGTATAAAGAGAACATGGAAAGAGAGGAGTGCGAGAAGTGGATGACGGAGGCTATTTCGCTGGCAATTGCGAGAGATGCGAGTTCTGGAGGGGTTATTAGATTGGTCACGATACACGAGAACGGATGCGAGAAGCAGTGCGTGTTGCCAAAAGATCACAAGGTGTGCGATGGGGAGTTCAAGCAAGTAGATGCCGTACCGACAGCGATGATTTAAAACCGACGGCGATTTAAAAAAATGAGGAGTAGGAGTAGATACCTAGTATTTCATATTTGGTTTTGTAGTAAGAGAAGTATATTATTAGAACAGCGCTTTAATACACGCGTTTCATCGGAGGGATGACATCCATTTCTTTATCTAAGGTGTAGTGATGTACCGGTCGATAGTCAATTTTCACGCTGTTGTCTCTTTCGTCGATGTACCCAAGCGTATGTTTCATCCATGCATCGTCCAATCTATCCGGGAAATCCTCTCTGGCGTGTGCACCTCTCGATTCTTTCCTTTGCTCTGCACCGTGCATGGTAATTCTCGCGTTCGGCATCAAGTTATGCAACTCCAACGCTTCGACTAAATCCGTGTTCCAAACTAAACTCTTATCCGTGACGTGTAAACTTTCCATCTCTTTCGCGACTTGGTCAATCTTCACGCACCCTTCAGCTAACGTCTCTTGCGTTCTAAACACTGCCGCGTCGTCCTGCATGACGCGCTGCATGCGTTTTCGTAACTCACTGGTCGATTTATTGTTTTGAACGCCTTTATCGTTGTACCGAATGTCGTTTAATCGTTTCACGCTTTGCTCGCCATTCAGTTCGTTCTTCAGAGGTTTATGTTTTTGTCCGGGTTTCAAACCAGATTCTTTAACCGTGTTCGCGCAAGCTCGGCCAAAGACGACAATATCTAACAAGGAGTTTGCACCTAGTCGATTGGCGCCGTGAACAGAAGCGCACGCGGCTTCCCCGGCCGCTAATAAACCTGGGACGACTCGATCTGGGTCGCTTCCGTCCTTGGCCGGTGCGACGACTTCGCCTTTATAATTAGTCGGGATACCTCCCATGTTATAATGTACAGTTGGAATGACGGGAATCGGCTCTTTGGTCACGTCTACGCCGGCAAAAATGGCTGCGGTTTCAGAAATACCAGGCAATCGTTCCGCTAACAATTCTGGCGGTAAATGGTTCAAGTGCAAGTAAATGTGATCCTTTTCTTTCCCGACTCCTCGTCCTTCTCTGATTTCCATCGTCATCGATCTCGAGACAACATCTCTGGACGCTAAATCCTTCGCCGATGGCGCGTATCGTTCCATGAATCTTTCACCTTCACTGTTCCTTAAAATACCACCTTCACCTCTGGAACCTTCGGTGATTAAACATCCAGCGCCATAGATACCCGTCGGGTGAAACTGAACAAACTCTAAATCTTGCAACGGCAACCCAGCTCTGACAGCCATGGCGTTCCCGTCTCCCGTGCACGTGTGCGCGCTCGTCGCAGAAAAGTAGGCTCGTCCGTAACCACCGGTCGCTAAAATCGTCTTGTGCGACCTAAACCTGTGTAGAGTACCATCTTCTAAACACATCGCCAAAACGCCTACGCAAGCGCCTTGTTCGTCCATTATCAAATCAAGCGCGAAATATTCTACGAAAAATTGCGTTTCGTGTCTCAACGCTTGCCCATACAATGTGTGCAACATCGCGTGTCCAGTTCTATCTGCTGCGCACGCGCATCTGTACGCCTGACCGCCTTTCCCGTAGTCCAAACTTTGGCCTCCAAAAGCTCTTTGGTAAATCTTCCCTTCCTCGGTCCTCGAAAACGGCAATCCATATCGTTCCAACTCTCTCACCGCTTCCGGCGCCTCTCTACACATGTACTGAATTGCGTCTTGATCTCCCAACCAATCCGCACCTTTCACGGTATCATACGCGTGCCAGCGCCAATCGTCTTCGGACATGTTCCCCAATGCGGCGTTGATGCCGCCTTGCGCCGCTACCGTGTGCGATCTAGTCGGAAAGAGTTTCGTAATGCACGCGGTTTTGTACCCGTGTTCGGACAAGCCAATGGCGGCACGTAAACCAGCACCACCGGCGCCGACGACCACGGCGTCGTACTCGTGGTCGATGATTTCGTAATCTTTTCCGAAACCGTTATTCGATGAAAAAGCTCTTGTTCCTCGCTTTTGTTTAGAGGAGGAAGTAGTTGGAACGCTATTCGCAGCGTTTAATCTTCTCCTTCCGGTTGTTGGTGTTGGTGTTGATGGTGTTCCTGTAGCCGCCGCCGCCGCCGCCGTCGTCGTCGTCGTCGTCGCGATCCTTCTTCTGCCGGCAAATGTAGTAAAGTTAGTGTTGTTGTTGGTACTATTGCCAACGCTACTCGTTGCGCTCGTCACGCCAGCGCGTAAAATTTTCGCAGCACTCGCAGTCCCGATCGTTCTCACGTCATTGGACAAGATTCCTCTCGATGATGACGACGACGACGACGACGACAACAACGACAACGACACTCCTCGCGCGATCTTGCTACCCGATCGTCTCATCTTTCCACGCTCTCAAAACAACAAGATGAATGCGTTTTATTATGATGTTATTATATTCTTGACAAGTTGCTCCACCTCTTTGAAGTGAAGTTGAAGTTGAAGTGTTTGGACGTGAAAAACCGCTTTTGGGGAGGGTGGTGGGGGGGGTGACTCGTACTTTTTTGTTTTTTTTCGACGACGGCGATGAGAAGACGCAACGGCAGGCGACAGACAGGCGACACTTTTATTACTTTTTCGTTGATTTCTCTCCCCCGTTACGTATTCGTTCTCGAGAGGAGACCCGCGAAGAGAAGGAGGTCTGCGCAATCACTCATCGAGCAGAAACAAAAAGAACTGCGCGTTCTTTGCGTTTACGCGCGGGCGCTCGATAGTTTTTTACTCGCGCGCGTGCACACACACACAGTCACAGCGTTTCGATAAGGAAGAGAATCTCAACAAGTTTGTTTGTTTTGGTGTGGCGGCGACTCGCTGCTCGTTTTAGAAGTCGGGAAAGAAAGAGAGAGAAAAAGAAAAGATGGTCCCGCACAACCAAGGAGCGAAGGAGTTCGAGGGATACTCGAAGATATGGCACGAAGCCGCGAAGAGTTTAGCGAAAGAGATGGTCGGAAGTAGTTCTTCTCATAATAATAAAGGTGGTGTCAACGTTGAGAGTTCGTCTAAAAAGAAATCGAAGAAGACGAGCACGAAAGAGGAACGAGAACGGGACGAGCAGGAAGAAGAAGAAAATTTTTCGAAACTTCTCGAGGAGAAGGAACGTATCGCGAAAGAAGCCATCAGAGAGAGAGAAAAACAGCACGAGAAATTAACCGCGAGGAAAACTGGAGGCGGCTTTCAGAATTTAGTTCGAACTACTGGAACTGCGTCTGATAAGATCGCGAGCAATACGATCGCAGTGCAAGACGACGCCACGGCCAACCTGAAACAGTTGGAGAGTTTATTGGAACTGTGCGAGAAAGCGAGACTGAAAGGAGGGAAGAGAGGCGCCGCGCAAGCCATTCAAGCACTCGAGGAGCTTTTTAAATCGGCACTGTTACCTTCGGATAGAAAATTGAAGTATTTTGCGGACCAAAATTTAAAAGACAGCGATAAGTTTCCTCATGAACGCAAACGGTTGATGTATTGGTACGTGGAGGATTACATCAAACGATGTTACCATCGGTTCGTGCAATCGTTAGAGGCGCTGTCGAAAGATCCTTTGGTTATTTTAAAAGAGAAATCTATGAAGTGTGCGTTTGGTTTATTAGTCAATAAACCGGAAGCGGAGTTACAGTTGTTGAGATTATTGACAAACAAATTGGGCGATCCGCAAAGAAAGATGGCCTCGAATGCGAGCCATCTTTTGTTGGAGGTTACGGTAAAACACCCGATGATGAAATCGATTGTCGCGAGAGAAGTGGAGCAGTTCATGTTTCGACGAGGCGTCAGTTTAAAAGCGCAATATTATGGCGCCGTTTTATTGAACCAAATGCCGCTGTCGCACAAAGGCGATGGGCCAAAACTAGCCAAACAGTTGGTCGAGACGTATTTCAGTTTATTTCAGTTTTTGTACGACAAGTCGAGGTATACCATCGAGAACAACGATAACGACAGAGATAGTAAAGATAATATCACAATCAATGACAGCAAGAGTCCCGCGAAAGGTGGAAAGAAGAAGAGGTTTCATCCGAAAGGCGGACGAGGAGGAGGAGGTCGAGGCCGAGGCCGAGGCCGAGGTAAAAAACACGCTGCGACTCCAACAACTTTGAGCTCTGCGAACGAACAAATCGGTTCCGGTGTCGACGCTCGAGTCGTTTCTGCGCTTTTAACTGGTATCAACCGCGCGTTCCCGTACGTCGCTCAATCTGAAAGGGAAGCTATGGTTGAAAAAATCGCTCCGGCGCTTTTCACCACGGCGCACTCGCCGAATTTAGCCGCCTCGATTCAAGCATTGACGTTGATTTTTCAATTGCACTCGTCCAAGAAAAAATCATCGATTACGGATAGGTATTATCGAGCGCTTTACGAGGTGTGCAATCATCCGCAAGTGCCGAAAGCGGCGCACGCGGCGCCTTTTTTATCCCTCGTGTTTAAATCTCTGAAAGCTGATAACAATAATATCAAAACAACTAACGGAGACATGAAAAATCACAAGAAGAAACCACATGATGACAATGACGACGAAAAGGAAAATAAAAGTGACAGTAACGAACACATCGCGCGAACTTTAGCCATCGTGAAGCGTTTATTACAAGTTGCCGTGCACGCGCCAGCGACATTCGCGTGCGGCGCTTTAATGGCAACTTCTGAGTTCTTCCGCATCCGACCAGCCCATTGGAAGATGGTTGAAAAAGAAGAAGGGAAGAGTAAGGAACGTGCGACGAACGGGGTTTCGACGTTGCGAGGAGAAAATAGCGAGAGCGA
>Ga0255766_10005466_pt1 | contig 10537 bp, 9 predicted proteins | sample 071ome_23_FD_179966 | JGI IMG/M metagenome (GOLD analysis project Ga0255766, IMG submission 179966) | Coastal salt marsh microbial communities from the Groves Creek Marsh, Skidaway Island, Georgia - 071403BT metaG (version 2) | ecosystem: Environmental > Aquatic > Marine > Intertidal zone > Salt... | reverse complement strand
CTGCCTTCGATGCTGTATAATGTGTCATGCCGTTCCAATGTCGCTTCCAAGATGTATCGATAATACCAATAATGGAGCCTTCACCATGCACGAGGTCGTCAAACAATCCCGTACTGAGAAGGAGAGGAGTTCGCATGTGAAGGCCATAGAGGTCATCCATGTCTTTTGTTTGGAGTTCATGAATGTCAATTGGGTGGTAGAATGATGCATTATGAATCAAACCAAACAATCCGTTTTCAGTCACAAGTGGATGGTTGTGTACTGCATTGAGTAAATGAAGGGCTCCTTCTGACGTTGAAAGGTCGGCTTGAAGAACATCACCACAATTGCGATGATGACGTGCTTTTGCTTCTTCGAGTAGATGCTCTGCATCTGCATGGCTTGTTCGTACATGGATGAGAACGTAATAGCCTGAATTGATGAACAACTTCGTCATTTCCGCTCCGAGTCGTTTTGCCCCACCCGTGATGAGAATGACTCGCTCTGCCATAAGCGAGGGTAGGTTTTCAGATTGATGAAGGCTCGTATTTGCTTAGCCCCCCTGCACACATCTTTTTCAAACGAGGTACTGTGGAAGAATTCGGCGGGACAACAATGCAGGGCAAATCCTTACCCATTGCAGACCAAAAACCCCGTTTACCAAACTGGTTTCGAACCAAACTTCCCTCTGGAGAACAACAACAAAAATTCAACCTCACCAAGGCAGCCGTCAAAGATAACAAACTCCACACGGTTTGCGAAGAGGCACGTTGCCCGAACATCCACGATTGTTGGTCATCGGGCGATGCCACATTCATGGTCGCAGGAAAAGAATGCACGAGAGGATGTCGATTTTGTGCTGTTGGCACTATCAAAACACCTCCGCCGCTCGATGCCGAGGAACCTCTACAACTCGCCGAGGCAGTCGAATCCATGAACTTGCGTCATCTTGTGATCACCGTCGTCAATCGGGATGACCTCGCAGATAGTGGTGCATCACATTACCGTGCTTGCATCGACGCTGTCAAACAACGATGCCCTGACGTCAGTATCGAACTTCTTTGTTCTGACCTCGCTGGTGACATTGCAGCACTTGAAATCCTCCTCGAAGGGGCTCCACTCGATATCTTTGCACACAACGTCGAATGCGTTCCACGACTCGACCGTATTGTTCGAGATGTACGTGCTTCGTTTAGCCAATCCCTTTCAATCCTTGAACATGCCAAGAAATTGCGTCCGGACATTCTCACAAAGTCCTCCATCATGGTTGGTGTAGGCGAAACCGATGATGAAATTACTGAAGCCATGCACCTCCTCAGGAACATCAATGTCGATTTTCTTACGATCGGTCAATATCTCGCACCCTCATCGAAGCATTTGGCTGTAGACCGGTTCCCCGAACCAAACATGTACGATATTTGGGCAAAGCAAGCCATCGAAATGGGCTTTGCTGGCATTGCTAGCGGCCCACTGGTTCGCTCATCGTTTAAGGCAGGTCTGCTCTTAAGAAAAACCATTGACGAACACAACGATGAGGAATTACCCGGAGCGTACGTGTACACTCAACCCAAGCAAGATTCTCAACCGACACCACTTAAGACAAGCATAGATTGAGGCGTAATCATGGAAAGGACAATTGCAACATCAACACCCTATACCATTGGTGCAGCACCCTTCCGCCCGGGTGATGACCCTGATTTCGGCGGTGCCTTTTCCCATCAACCTGGCGACTTTTCTCGACCAGACCCAGCAACCTGCTCAGCATCTGATACAGCCGTTCTCGCAGCAGGCCTCGTCCGAGTTCTCAATGACAAAGGCGAAGCCCATGGAGAATGGGACCCCAAACTGGATGATGAAACATTGATTCAAGGTCTTGAATACATGATGCGACTTCGTATCTTTGACGACCGAATGATGAAAATGCAGCGAACTGGAAAATTGTCTTTTTACATGCGATCATTTGGTGAAGAAGCGATAGCGATTGCACAAACGATGGCTTTAGAAGAGCAAGATTGGCTGTTTCCATCTTACCGACAACCTGGTGCTCAATTCGTTCGAGGCAGAGACATGGTCAGCATGATTTGTCACTGCATCGGAAACACGGAGGACAATGTCCGAGGTAGGCAAATGCCGGTCCATTATACTTGGAAAGAAGGTCGATTCATTTCAATTTCATCACCTGTCGGAACCCAATTTTCACAAGCTGTTGGCGTAGCGATGGCAAGTGCATACAAAGGTGACGATGAGGTTTGTATTTCATGGCTCGGCGATGGAACATCTGCCCAAGGCGATTACCACTACGCCCTAAACTTCGCTTCAACATTCAAACCCCCTGTGATTCTCAATGTCGTCAACAACCAGTGGGCCATTTCGACCCATGCATCTTTAGCAACAGGTGGAAGAACATTTGCCGAGAGAGGATTAGCATACGACATTCCTTCGATTCGAGTCGACGGAAACGATTTCCTCGCACTCTACAGCGTTACAAAGTGGGCGAGGGAACGTGCAGGTGCCGGTCTTGGTGCCACCCACATCGAGGTGTACACCTACAGAGCAGGTGCTCATTCATCCTCAGATGACCCTTCAGCATACAGACCAAACGACGAATTTGAATGCTGGCCCGGAGGCGACCCAGTTGAACGTCTTCGCCAACATCTCGTCGGAAAAGGTGTTTGGGACGATGCAAAGAACGAAGCATTGACCATCAAAATTGACGAAGAAGTCATGATTGCTTACAAACAAGCATGCGAATTTGGTGACCTTGCATCTGGCCCATATCCTCCAGCATCAACGATATTTACCGAGGTCTACGAAACAGTACCATGGCACGTGCAAGAACAGCGTGAGGAATTAGGAAAGTGAGGTGAATTTATGGCAAAAATGAACATGATTGCAGCGTTAAATTCCGCACTTGACCACCAATTAGAGCGCGACTCCAATGTGGTGATTTTTGGTGAGGATGTCGGTTACTTTGGCGGAGTTTTTCGAGTTACTGCTGGGTTACAGAAGAAATACGGCGAACATCGAGTCTTCGATTCTCCGCTTGCTGAAGGTGGAATCGCAGCGATTGCAATGGGCATGGGACTGAATGGCCTTCGCCCGGTTGCAGAAATTCAATTCGCTGACTACATCTTCCCTGCTTACGACCAAATTGTCAATGAAATCGCAAAACTACGTCACCGTTCAGGCGGCGAGTTTTCAACACCTGTGACCATCCGAACACCCGCTGGAGGGGGTATCAAAGGTGGCCATCATCATTCACAATCCCCTGAATCCCAGTTTACGCACACACCTGGGCTCAAAGTTGTGTATTGCTCAAATCCAAGAAATGCAAAGGGTTTGCTTACGAGTGCAATCGAATGCAACGACCCCGTCATTTTCTTTGAACCAAAGCGATGTTACAGAGGGCCATTTTACGGCGACCCTCACAATGTTCCAACATGGAATGATCACCCCGATGGTGATGTTCCAGAGGAGTACTTCTCCATCCCTCTTGAGCAAGCTGAAGTGGTTCGAGAGGGTGGTGCTTGCACCGTGATCGCATGGGGCACTATGGTCCATGTTGCCTCCAAAGCCATCGAAGATTCAGGAGTTGATTGCGAACTCATCGATTTACAAACCCTCGTCCCATGGGACAGGGACACCGTTGTCAACTCAGTCAAGAAAACCGGACGATGCGTCATCGTCCATGAAGCACCAAAAACGAGTGGTTTTGGTGCCGAAATGAGTGCATCCATTCAAGAAAGGTGTTTCTATCATCTTGAAGCACCCATTGAGCGTGTCACGGGTTGGGACACTCCCTTCCCTCACACGACCGAATGGGACTATATACCGAGTCCAGCACGAATCGCTGAGGCAATTCGTCGAACACAGGAGGCATAAACATGGGAAGTTTTGAATTTAAATTACCAGATATCGGAGAAGGCGTCGTTGAAGGGGAAATTGTTGAGTGGATGGTCGCTGTTGGCGACACTGTCAAGGAAGACGACCCCATTCTTTCAGTGATGACGGACAAGGCCACTGTAGAGATACCTTCGCCTTGCGACGGTGTTGTTTCGAGCATGGTTGGAGATGCAGGAGACATCCTCCCTGTGGGTGCAGTTTGTATCGTCTTTGAAGTCGAAGGCGAAGGAAATTCGAGTTCATCCCAATCAACCGAACAAGTTGTTGATGCTCCAGCAATTGTCGAAAAAGAAGAATCACCAGTCGAACCTGCGGTTGAACCTGAAGTTGCTGCTCCACCACCCGCTCCCGCTCCAGTTGCTGTAGCACCTGTAACTCCTCGAGCCGAAGGCACCAAAGCCCTTGCTTCACCAGCAGTCCGAAAGCGAGCACGTGAAGCACATGTGAACCTCGACCTCGTTGCTGGAAGTGGGCCTGCTGGACGAATCACTCATGCCGACTTGGACACCCATATTGCTGGCGGTGCGAGTTCTGCAACAGCGTATGCACCTGTTGGTTCATCGGCGAAGGTTGCATTGAACGGTACAGAGGACATCAAAGTCATTGGACTTCGAAGAAAGATTGCGGATGGTATGATGTCATCATACAGCACCATTCCTCACTTCTCCTATTTTGAAGAGGTTGATGTGACCAATCTTGAAGAATTACGACAACACTTGAATGCAACAAGGCCCGAGGGGGCTCCAAAGTTGACCTATCTTCCATTCATTATGCAAGCACTCGTCAAAGCTCTTGGGCAGCGACCTGAATGCAATGCGCTCTATGATGACGAAGCCGGGGTTGTCACAAGGCATCAAGCCATCAACTTAGGTATCGCAACCCAAACAGATAGAGGACTGTATGTTCCTGTTGTCAAGCACGTTGAAGCAATGGACATTTGGCAAAGTGCGGTTGAGATGACAAGGGTCACACAAGCAACACGGGATGGAAAAGCCGGTGTTGATGACTTGACGGGTTCCACTTTCACCATCACGAGCCTCGGAAGGCTCGGTGGATTAGGTGCGACCCCCATCATCAACAAACCAGAAGTTGGCATCCTCGGTGTTCACAATGCAACTGAACGTGCAGTCGTTCGTGACGGTCATGTTGTCGTTCGAAGAATGATGAATCTCTCATCTTCATGGGACCATCGTGTTGTCGATGGCCATGATGGTGCAAGCCTCGTCCAGCTCGTTAAGTCCTATCTTGAACATCCAGCAACCATCTTCATGTGAGGTGATGAACAATGCAAACAAAACAATGTCAAGTTCTCGTTGTTGGTGCAGGTCCAGGAGGCTATGTCGCTGCAATTCGTGCATCACAACTCGGCCTCAAAACAATCATTGTCGAGGGTGAGCGAGCCGGTGGAACATGCCTCATTCGAGGGTGTATTCCATCAAAGGCACTCATTCACGCTGCACACACATTCCACAATCTCGCCCGACATGCCTCCGATGCAGGTCACATGGGCATCACCATTCCCGGCCCTGCAGAGTTGAAGATGGCAGGACTTGTGGAATGGAAAGAAGATATCGTCACACGGCTCAACAAAGGCGTAGAAGCACTCCTCAAGAATGCTGGAGCAGAACTTGTGCAAGGTTGGGCTGAATTCCAAGATGCAAAAACCGTCAAGATTGGAAGCGGAAAAGATGCAACGATCATCCAAGCCGACAATGTCATTCTAGCCAACGGCTCGGTTCCAATCGAACTTCCATTCATGCCATTTTCTGAAGATGTACTCTCTTCAAGGGAAGCCCTGAGCCTCGAGGAATTGCCAAAGCGTGTCGCAGTTATCGGCGGAGGATATATTGGACTTGAACTGGGAATTACCTACCACATGCTCGGTAGTGAAGTCACCATCATCGAAGCAATGGACACCGTCCTTCCTATCTTTGATAAAGAACTTCGTCGCCCACTTGAACTCTTTCTCAAGAAGAATAAAATCGCAGTTCATACGGGTGTTTTTGCAAAAGGTGCAACATCAAGTAAAGGCGGCGTCAAGGTTTCGTTCATTGATAAGAATGAAAAAGACGAGAAAAAGATGCAATCGATTGATGTCGACAAAGTCCTTGTCACCGTTGGCCGCAAACCAATGTCCAAGGGACTTGAAGCAACTGGAGTCGCCATCGACGAACGTGGTTTTGTAAAGGTCAATTCCAAATGTCAAACCAATATGAAAGGTGTTTACGCCATTGGCGACGTATGCGACCTTGGTGAAATGTTGGCTCATGTCGCAAGCCATCAAGGTGAGATGGTTGCTGAAATTATCGCAGGTCACGAACGCATCTATGACCCACAAGGCGTACCTGCCATCGTGTTTACCGAGCCTGAAATCGTGTCAGTTGGACTTTCTCCTGATGAAGCAAAACAAGCAGGACATCCTACGATCGTGGGTAAATTCCCACTCGCAGCCAATGGTCGTGCCCTCACACAAGAAGCGGAAAAGACTGGCGGATTCATTCGAGTGGTTGCCCGTGAAGATGACCATCGTATTCTCGGCATCCAAGGCGTTGGAACACATATCAGCGAATTGGTTGGTGAATGGACGTTGGCTCTTGAAATGGGTGCGGTGCTTGAAGATATTGCACTGACCATTCATGCACATCCAACCATGACAGAAATGACGCATGAAGCAATTCTTGACACGCTAGGTCACGCCATCCACAAGATGTGAGTGGTGAACAGATGGGTGCACACCTCCATTCAATCCAAGTGAATCCCGAGGGCGGGGTACCAAAATACAGTGTCAATTCGGCGTTTATTTCAACTCTTGGCGTTGAGGGTGACAAGCAAAACAATGTCAAAAATCATGGTGGCGTTCTCAAGGCCGTTTGCATGTATTCGCTCGAAGTCATTACATCTTTACAAGAGCAAGGTCACCCTATTGAGTGCGGCACGACCGGAGAAAATCTCACCATTGCTGGACTTGAATGGAGTCAAGTGCAAGCGGGCACAATCCTCAACATTGGCGATGTTCAACTCGAAATAACAATGCCGGCCTCACCGTGTTACAAGATTGCTGATTCCTTTCTCGAAGGTGATTTTTCTTGCATTTCCCATGACGTTGACCAAGCAATGTCACGAATGTATGCAAAGGTCATCACAGAAGGTACGCTCAAGCCCGGAGATGTTGTCAGACTTCAAGAATCAGCGTAATCCGTTTGCTTGAAGCGCTTTGAGCAAGACTGCTCCTAACTCTGAAGGGTCTTTTGCACACGCAATGCCAGCCGCTTCAAAGGCAGCAAACTTTTCTTCTGCTGTTCCTTTCCCACCAGAAATGATTGCTCCAGCGTGGCCCATTCGCTTCCCTGGAGGTGCAGTCGAACCAGCGACGAAGCCAACAATTGGTTTGGACATATTCTCTTTAGCCCATGCAGCAGCTTCCTCCTCAGCAGTGCCTCCAATTTCGCCAATCATAACCACGGCTTCTGTTTGAGGGTCATTTTCAAATGCAGCCAAACAATCAATGAATCCTGTACCGTTCACAGGGTCGCCTCCAATACCAATACAAGTGGACTGCCCCTCGCCGATACTCATTGTTTGAGCAACTGCTTCATAGGTGAGCGTCCCTGATTTCGAAACAATTCCAATGCGCCCCTTCGCATGAATGTGGCCGGGCATAATGCCTATTTTCGCTCCACCTTGTTCACCTGGCGTGATAATACCTGGACAATTCGGACCGATGAGTCGAACACCCGGTCGGTTAGCAACAAATGCTACTGCCTTGACCATATCGAGGGTAGGGATGCCTTCTGTGATACAGACGACAACACCTTCGCCTTTGATTGTATCAAAAGCGTCTGCGGCCTCCATAATCGCTTCACCAGCAAATGGTGGAGGCACATAGATGACGGTAGCATCTGCATCTGTTTCTTTAATCGCATCAAACATTGAATCCCATACAGGAAATGATTTTCCTTGCAGTTCAACAGATTGGCCACCTTTTCCGGGCGTGCAACCACCAACGATGTTTGTACCATATTCAACCATCTTATCAGCATGGAACATACCTTGCTTTCCGGTGATTCCTTGAACGAGGACTTTTGCATTTTCTTCAATCCATATTGCCATCACGCCTCACCTCCGATGAGTGCAACAATTTTTTGGGCTCCGTCAGCGAGGTCATCTGCTGGGTGGATATTGAGTGTCGAGGCCGCGAGGATGGCTTTACCCTCGTCAACATTTGTACCAGCCAATCGGACCACGAGAGGCACATCGAGGCCAAGAGATTCTGTGGCTCCAATCACGCCTCTTGCGATGATATCGCACCGCATAATACCTCCAAAGATATTGACGAGGATGCCCTTGACGTTCGGGTCTTCGAGGATGATCGAAAAAGCGGTTTTGACTTGTTCTTCATTGGCTCCACCGCCGACATCAAGGAAATTTGCGGGTTCGCCGCCGTACAATTTGATGACATCCATGGTGGCCATGGCAAGTCCTGCACCATTGACCAAACACCCAATGTTTCCGTCAAGTTTCACATAGGACAAACCCGTTTCTTTCGCACGGATTTCAACTTCTTCTTCCTCGCTAAGGTCACGGAGGTCGTCCCAGTTTTTATGTCGGAATTCTGCATTTTCATCAAAGGAAACCTTTGCATCAAGTGCAAGGATTTGGTCATTTGATGTCCGAACCAAAGGATTGATTTCGAGCATTGTACAATCGTTAGCAACGAACATCGTGTACATCTTTCCAATTGCTTGAACAAAAGATTTGTGAGCAACACCTGTAAGTCCAAGTTGAAGAGCAAGGTCTCTTTTTTGATAGCCGAGCAATCCTGCATTTGGGTCGACGAGTATTCTATGGATTTTTTCAGGTGTTTCTTCAGCAACTTCTTCAATGTTGACCCCGCCTTCTGTTGATGCCATAATGAGAACCGATTTGTTCTCTCGGTCAACGAGAATCGCAAGATAATATTCATGAGAAATGTCACATCCGGATTCAACGTATAGATGACGTACAACCTTTCCTTCGTCACCTGTTTGAATGGTAACAAGGAGATTTCCAAGGATATTGGTAGCATAGGATTCTACTTCCTCCCTTGAGAATGCAACCTTCACACCTCCATCCATGATATGTTCTCTTGTTTCGGGATGATACAATGTACCTTTTCCACGGCCCCCAGCGTGAATTTGAGACTTGACTGCTACAACCTTACTACCTAGAGTATCATATGCTGATAACGCTTGTTCAACGGTTGTGCAGTGGACGCCTTCGAGAACGGGCACACCTGATTGACGGAGCAATGCTTTTCCTTGATATTCATGTATATTCATATGACCAACAAGGAAGTGGAAAAAAAACCCGTCTTTGAATACTTTGCACGAAATCTTTGATGCTTCAACCGTCCCTTTTGATAATGTCCACCTGTTCGGAGGGTTTGTGCAAGTGGTTGTCTTAGCAGGAGGGTTCGGCACCCGTCTCTCTCCTTGGACGCAGCATATTGCAAAGCCAATGCTGCCAATGCTCGATAAAACGCTCATGGAAAGGGTTGTTGAAAACGTTCCACATCACTTGGTGGACGAGGTCGTCATTGCGGCAGGTTACAAAGTCAAAGAACTTGAAGAGTATTTCCGTCATCAAGACCTCGATTTTGATGTTCGTATCGTTGAAGAAGATGGCCCCCTTGGCACTGGAGGAGCACTTGGTAATTGTCGTGATATCCTTTCTGGTACGTTCGCCTGTTTCAACGGAGATATTGTTTCATCCCTTGATGCTGGCCAACTCCTTGACCTCCATGAAAAGAAATCAGCCACAGCAACACTAGGTCTCTGGACAGTTGAAGACCCTACACGATTTGGTATCGTCGGTCTCGATGATGACCAGTTCATCACGCAATTCAAAGAAAAACCAAAACCTGAGGAGGTCTTCTCCAATTACATCAACGCAGGTTCCTACATCATGACGGATGACATTTTTGATTACATGCCGATTGGGAAGCATTCTCTTGAACGGGATGTCTTTCCAAGGCTTGCGGAAGAACGAAAATTGTGTGGCTTACCATTCGATGGTTACTTCATTGATGCAGGCACGCCAGAGTCTTGGATTGATGCTGTTGATGCCTGTATCGCTTACCAGCGATATTCAACTGGCCGTGTTCAGGCATCAACTTGGTACGAGAACGAAGTCGTTGAGGGCGAAATAATCGGAGGAATGGTTGGCCTAAATTGTTCTATAGAACAAGGTGTGACAATAAAAAATTCGACCCTATTACAGGGTGTTACCGTCGAAAGAAGCACCACATTAAGCGGCTGTCTTGTTGGGAAAAATGCTCATATTGGCGAAGGCTCAAATCTACAAAATGTTGTGATTGATTTCAACGCCAATGTACCAAAAAACACCGTACAAACAGGAGGGACCTTCCCAAACAGAACAGAGGAAGGCCAATGATTGCCAAACATCTAAAACAACGCCCTCATGCTTGAATCATGGCCAAACCTCTCATCGTTGTGAACTTCAAAACCTACGCATCAGCTTCAGGAAATCGTGCAATGGAATTAGCAAAGGCTATGCAGGAAGCAGACCAAACAAAAGCAACATTTGTAGCCGTTGTATCAGCATTCGACCTTTCAAATGTCTCAAGATTGGACGGATTAGAAGTTTGGAGTCAACA
>Ga0255766_10005464_pt1 | contig 10538 bp, 10 predicted proteins | sample 071ome_23_FD_179966 | JGI IMG/M metagenome (GOLD analysis project Ga0255766, IMG submission 179966) | Coastal salt marsh microbial communities from the Groves Creek Marsh, Skidaway Island, Georgia - 071403BT metaG (version 2) | ecosystem: Environmental > Aquatic > Marine > Intertidal zone >... | reverse complement strand
AAAAATGAATAAATTTAACAGCTAAAGCCTCAATATTCAGATCATCATTATATTTCTCCATTTGGGAATAAATATAGTCTAGGTCATTCTCATGATAGATCTCATCACCTTCGACATAAAACAACCAATCTCCAGTACAGTTAAATTGTGCAATCATTTTCTGTTGCCCGTATATATAACCCTTCTCAACCATTTTTTCATTCCAGTTAGATTGAATTATTCTAATCTTTGGATTATTAATCGATTGGATTAGCTCGAGTGTGTTATCTTCACTATTACCGACATTAATAACAAATTCATCAACAATTGGTAGAACTGAATTTATTGATTCAATAAACGGATAGCCTAAGATCTGGCCATTCTTAATAAAAGTAAATGCACTAATCTTCATTTAAACTCATCTATATTTTTTTTATACAAAGATATTTTTATAATTTAATTTATTGTATAGTGAAAATTTTTTTTATTCCAAACTTTGCGAAATAAAACAATATTAAATTGCATATGAAATTATCTGTATACATAATAGCCTACAACGAAATTGAAAAAATTAAGGATTGTATCAACTCGGTACTTTGGGCTGATGAAATTATTCTTGCAGACTCGCATAGCAATGATGGCACATCTGAACTTGCTGAAAAAATGGGCGCCAAAGTAGTACATATTCCATTTGATGGATACGGGCAACTCAGAAATGATGCTATCAAACATTGTTCTCATGACTGGATTCTCAGTATTGACTCAGATGAAAGATGCACTGCAGAAGTTAAAGATGAGATAAGGAAGATTATTAATAATCCAAAATATGACATTTACCAAATTCCTCGTAAAAACTTCTTTATGGGTAAATGGATAAAATTCTCTGGGTGGTATCCAAATTATAGACAACCACAACTATTTAAAAATGGAGCTATGGAATATGATCTAAAACCTGTACATGAGGGTTATATTAATAAATCCAATAAAGAGATAGGGGCTCTCAAGAATGCTATCTGGCAAGTACCATTCAAAAATTTAGAAGAAGTTATCCATAAAGCCAATAGATACTCAACTTTAGGTGTCAACAAGATTTACAAAAAAAATTACAAGCCGAGTGTTTTTGTTGCTTTTCTTCATGGTTTTTGGGCATTTTTCAAGCACTATTTTCTTAAACTAGGAATATTAGATGGTGGAGCTGGTTTTGTAATCGCTTTTGGAAGCTTTGAAGGGTCATTCTATAAGTATATGAAACTTCATGAAAAACAATCGAACTGGAAACTCCCTCAAACAAAACCAATCAAAGATTGAATTTATAAACCATTTATAAATTTTTCAATCTCACCATAAATTACACTTGGTTCGATAAGATCTAGACAAAGACTCTTCCCAAAATTATTATCGCAACCCATATTTCCGCAAGGAACACAATCAAGTCCAGCCTGAAATAAGGTAATATTTCCATACTCTTTAATCTCTTTGGGGGGGTAATCACATCGACCCTTTTCATTAGACCATGGCGCCCACATATCAGTGTTTGTTGGACCAAAGATTGCAAAAATTTTTTTATTGTGTGAGGCGGCAATATGCATATTAAGTGTATCCATGCCGATATAACCCTTAGATAGATAACTGAGTGAATTGTATTCATCGATAGTTGTTTTACCAATGAGATTAATAATGTTTTTATATTTTGGGATTCTTTTACTTACTTCCATATCAATTTTAGAAGAACCTCCAGTTATCACAACAGAAATATCTAACTTTGATAAGAGGGCCAAAAGTAAGAGTCTATTTTTTTCAGGATAAACCTTATAGTTGTATTGAGCCGAAGGATGAAAAATAATAAATTTTTCTTCCATCATGCCTAGCATCTTCTTAACTTTTATCAATGATTCTTGATTTGGTTTGATGCCTTGGACTTTTTGATCAAAATCTAAATTTAAAATCTGGGCAGGAACCATATTATTCTGAATAATATGCGAGTTTCGATCAAAACGATAGGTCTTAGTCAGAAAAAGTTTTTGCCACCAGGATTTACTAAATTCTTTTTCGACAGCGCTTATAGATTTCTTCGCCGATAATAGTGAATAAATAGCGCCCCTGTCACTCGTGGTTAGATTAATACTAATTTCATAACTTTTGAAAATTCTTTTAACAATTGATCTCTCTTGTTTCCACTTATTTTTTTTCTTTTTTTTATAACTAAAAGTAATTATCTTATTAATATTTTTAATTAAACCTGCAGTTTGAAGGGTGTCGTCATTAACCAAGATATCAATTTCGCATTTTGAGAAATTCTTATGCAAAGTTTGAATTAAGCTATTTGAAAAAAAAACATCGCCATTTGATCTCTGAATTATTACCAAGATTTTCATTTTCTCAATTCATAAGAGTTAGAGTATATTGCTGAGAAAAATATAGCAAATAATAGCTGGGTGAAATGACCTAGTAAATAAGAATCACTGAACATTATTAATAAAAATAGTGCATTAAAAAAAATACCGTAATTCTTTTTTAATTTATCTTTTTCCCTATATGTTTTGTAAATAGATGTGAAGAAAATATTTAAAAATAATAATAGACCAATAAATCCTGACTGGACCAATACTAATAAATACATATTATGAGGGTTGACATGTGAAGGTATATTTGTGTCAACTTTTCTTATCTCTTTATCTAGTTCATTCTTAAAATCTCCTGTTCCAACTCCGAATAGAAAATTATTTTTACTAATTTCTAGGCTTTTCTCAGACCAGAATAGTCTCTGACCAACACTTGAAGTTTCTAGTTTTCCGTTAGAGTATGAAATCACCTCAGAGTATGCTTGATAAATTCTATGCTTAAATGTTTCAGAATAATTCCAAAATATAGAAATGATTATGATGAAAAATGCACCAAAAAACAAAAAGAATGTTTTGAATCTAAAGGTTGTTAAAGCAAATATAAATAAAGCTAAAAGTGTGCTAATCTGACCAGCTCTTGAAAAAGAGTCGAAATTTAGAGCAATTAATAAAAAAAGTATTGCCACCAAAAAACCAGATTTAAAAAGTTTTCTAGAAAATTGACCATTTTTAATTAGTAAATTGATTTCTTTTAAAACTATAAAAGTAGCCACTGCAAAGAATATTCCTTGTGATATCGAACCCAAGAAAGGAGCTCGAAGTCCATAATTTATATATTCAAGGAGATTTAGATTTGCGTTAAAACCACTGTATTCTAACAATACTAATAAGATGGTTAAGATGATTCCGAGCATAAAAGCCGCAGTATAAATTTTGAAATTTTCATATCTTACGATTGTGAGTAATATTGGTATCAATATTAAGAACTCAATCGTTTTAATAAGAATTCTAATGCCCCATTCAAAATTCTCAGTCCATGCTAAACCAATAACTTGCCAAGTAAAGAAAGCTATAGATGCCAACGCGAGATTATTATTTAGAATTGCTGATAACTTTGCTTTATATTGTCCAGAAAAGAACCAGAACAAAATAATTAGTATCGAAAATAATTTAGAAAAAGTTAACGATAATGTTGATGTAAAAAACAAACCAACAATTAAATATTGAAAATATTTGTCTAATTTTCCAATATAAAACAAAATATCAATCGGTGCAAAAGAATAGATAATAACCGATAGATATGAGTTTTTTTATTTATTTTGTTTTTATTTTTGTCGACTATATTAATTCACCTCTTTAAGAATTTTATTTTCCTGCCAGGTTTCCTGATCTCAGTTTGATAAGCTAAAATGTCAATTGTTTTTTCTTTAAAAGAGAGCATATCTGTTTCTCCACATCTTTCGAAAATTAAAAAGTGTTTCTCCATAAAAAACTTATATTAAATTTATTTTTGTCATTTTAAATGAAAAAAAGAAAAGTATTTTTTGTTGACAGGGACGGGGTAATTAACAAAGAGATTGGCTATCTTCATGATATTGATAAATTTGAATTCATTGATGGTGTTTTAGAGGCATTTGAATATATTTTAAGTAGGAATTATGACATCATTGTAGTTACCAACCAATCCGGTATAGGAAGAGGATTCTATTCTGAAGATAATTTTCTTGAGTTAAATAAATGGATGGTAAATTTCTTAAAATCAAAAGGAATAAACATTTTGGATGTTTTTTACTGTCCCCACTCACCAGAAGACGACTGCAATTGTAGAAAGCCAAAACCTGGAATGTTCCTAGATGCGAAAAAAAAATTTAATATTGAAATGGACAAGTCATGGTCTATTGGTGATAAGGAAACGGATATTACGGCCGCAACTTATGCTGGTATTTCAAATACCATCTTAGTAAAAAGTGGTCATGATATCAATGAAGAAAACTCCAAAGCATCTTATATTTTAGAAAGTCTTTATGATGTTATAGATTTAAATATCTAGACTTTTAAAAGCTGATTTGCCAATCTCAATATATCTTTGGGACTAATATCAGCAATACTGAAATCATCCTTATTTATTTTTTTGGAATTTACTTTTGAGTCTGATTCCAGTTTAAAATTTATCTCAGTTTCATACATATTTCTATAGCCTGGAGTAGGGCCAAATAAAGTTATAGAAGGAATATTTAATGCCCAAGCCAGGTGAGTAGGACCAGTGTCTCCTCCTATTACTAACGAAGAAGAGGAAATAATTTTTATTAACTCGGCAATTGTTGTTTTTTCGGGTACAAAGACTTTACTACTGATTTCTGATAATTTATTAGCAAGTTTAAACTCAGAATCATCTCCCCATAAACAAATAAATTTCGAATCTAGCTTTTCGATTATTAAACGATAGTTCTCTATCGGATAAACTTTTGAATCAAAAGAGGCGCCTACAATGATGGATACTATTCGCTCACTAGATTTCTTGTTTTTTTGTATTTGAAAAATAGTTTCTTTATTCAAGAGATGATTTTTAGTGATATTAAAACCCAATGCTTGTGAAATAAGTGAGCAATACCTTTCTACAACATTTATTTCATATGGGATGTTGAACGAATTGGAGTAGAAAAATGCTGCCAATGATTCTCTGGCAGATTTTCTATCAAAACCAATTGTATTAACTGATGGAATTAGTTTTGAAATAATCGCAGATTTTAAAAGTCCTTGAGTGTCAATTACAAAATCATACTTAGAAATTTTTCTCAGTTCTGATAGACTTTTTATCAAATAAAATAAATTTTTTGAACTTTTAATCTCGCTCAATCTAACTTCAATAACGTTATCTATTAGATTATTAAGTTTCACTAATTCGGAAAATTTTTTATCTACCACCCAATCAATTGTGCTTTGAGGATATTTCTTCTTAATAAACTGTACGACAATCATTGTCTGAATAATATCCCCAAGAGCAGAAAGTCTAACTATTGCAATTCTCATGATGGTTTTCCAATGCAGTACCTGAATCTATATTGAATTTCATTGATGATATAATTCACGAAATAATTATGTCAGATTCCAATACTCATCCTTCAACTAATTTTATTCTCAACCAGATAGATGAGGATATTAGCAATGGACTACAAAAAAAAATCCAGACTCGGTTTCCTCCAGAGCCTAATGGTTATCTTCATATTGGTCATGCCAAATCGGTCTTTCTTAACTTTGGTATAGCAAAAAAATATAGTGGTTTTTGCAACCTAAGATTTGATGATACCAACCCCTCAAAAGAAGATATTGAATTTATCAATTCTATAAAAGATGATGTTAATTGGCTTGGTTTTGAATGGAATGGCGATGAAAAATATAGCTCTAATTACTTTGACAATTTTTATTCCTACGCTGTTGAGTTGATTAAAAAAGGATTGGCTTATGTTTGTTTCCTGTCTCCCAATGAAATTAGAGAGAATCGAGGAACTCTAAAAGAACCCGGTAAAAATAGCCCATACAGGGAAAATTCAGTTGATGAAAATCTTCGGAATTTTCGTCAAATGCGAGATGGATTCTTTAAAGAAAACCATTGTGTGCTTAGAGCCAAAATCGATATGAAAAGCCCATTTATGTGTATGAGAGATCCTGCACTTTATAGAATCAGGTTTGAAACCCATCATCAGACAGGAGACAGTTGGTGTATTTATCCTATGTATGATTTTGCCCACTGTATATCGGATGCTATCGAGAATGTCACGCATTCACTTTGCACACTTGAATTTCAAGACAATAGAAGGTTATATGACTGGATTTTAGAGAACCTAGATGATTTTAATAAGCCAGAACGCCCTCATCAGTATGAGTTCTCAAGGCTAAATCTTGAGTACACAGTTATGTCTAAAAGAAAACTCAACATTCTTGTAGAAAACAACCATGTTAATGGCTGGGATGACCCAAGAATGCCTACAATTTCTGGAATGCGCAGAAGGGGTTGTTCTCGTCGTGCCCTTGCATTATTTTCTGAAAGAATTGGTATATCTAAAGTTGATTCTATGACGGATATCAAAATTCTCGAAGATTCGATGAGAGACGATTTAAATGAGCATGCTCCTAGAACTATGGGGGTGATTGACCCTATCAGAGTCATAATTGAAAACTACCCAAATGACTCTATTGAATCAATACAAGCACCCAATCACCCACAAAATGAAGCTATGGGCACTAGAGAAATATTTTTTTCCAAGGAAATATTTATTGAAAGAGAAGATTTTTGTGAAATTGCCCCAAATAACAAATACAAAAGATTATCAATTGGAAAAGAGGTTAGGCTCAGAAATGCATACATTATTAAGGCTTTAACTTTTGATACTGATTTTGATGGAAACATTACTACTGTCTATGCAGAATATGACAAGAATACTTTAGGAAAAAATCCTCCTGATGGAAGAAAAATAAAAGGTGTTATTCATTTTGTTGAAGCCACTCAAGCGGTACAAACTGAGTTTAGGATTTACGATAGATTATTCTTAACAGAGAATCCAGGAAAGCATGACAACTTTGAAGAATTAATTAATCCTAATTCTCTGGTTTCTACTATTGGTTTTTGTGAAAGAAACATGATTGGTGCAGAGTTATATCAATCATATCAATTCGAAAGAAATGGCTATTTCTGTAGAGATATAAATAATGATGATGGAATGTTGGTAATGAATAAAACTGTCTCCCTTCGAGACAACTGGAATAGTTAATTTATTTCCTTGATCCACTCACTCACTAAATCTAGTTCCTTGGTGCTGGTTAGGTCAATTTTTAACGGTGTGATAGATACATAGTTATTTTTAATTGCATAAAAATCCGTTCCAGGGCCATTTCTATCTTCTTTACCATTTTCTCCAATCCAATATAGTGTTGGATCTTCTTTATCTTGAATAATATTTTCAGATTTATGTCTCTTTCCAAGCTTTGTTGTCTCAAATCCTTTAATTTTATTAAAAGGAATGTCAGGGACATTTATATTGAGAACTGTATCTTTTGAAAGTTTTGAAAATTCCAAATTATCTACTATCACCTCAGCAACTTGTGCAGCCGCATCAAAATTCAGCCCATCCCAACTTGCAAGAGAGATTGCTATAGAAGGGAAACCAACAAATCTTCCCTCTATGGCGGCGGCAACGGTTCCTGAATAAATTACATCATCACCTAGATTTGGACCGAAGTTTATTCCTGCAATCACAAGATCAAAATCCTCTTCGAGAAAACCACAAAGTGCAAAGTGAGAACTGTCACTGGGAGTGCCATCAATTGTATAGACTGATTCAGATATTTTTATTGGCTTTAATGGTCTGTCAATAGTTAATGAACTACTAGCAGCAGATTTATTTTCTGAAGGAGCAAAAATTGTAACTAGGTGTTTCTTGCTAAGTTGTTTTGCCAGTATTTTGATGCCTTCAGCAAGGTAGCCATCATCATTACTGATTAAAATTTTCACTAGGAATAAATTAGTCGAACTAGATCATTTTTAATATCAACCTTGACAGTGCCACCTTTTGATAATTTTCCAAAAAGAAGCTCATCTGCAAGAGGTTTTCTTATTTCTTTTTCAATAAGTCTTGACATTGGTCTCGCTCCCATCTGGCTGTCATAACCATGATTTGCAAACCATTCTCTAGCTTTATCAGTCACAACCAATGAAACATTTTTCTCTTCGAGAATAGATTCAAGTTCGAACAAGAATTTATTCACAACAAAAATAATTGTGTCTTTATCAAGTGGATTAAAGTAAATGACTTCAGATAATCTGTTTCTGAATTCTGGTGCAAAAGCCTTCTTAAGTTCTGAATCATAATCGAGTGAATGATCTTGCTCTGAGAAACCTATAGATGATCTTTGAACGTTTCTTGCACCCACATTAGAAGTCATAATCAAAATCACATTTCTAAAATCAACCTCACGACCATTAGCATCGGTGAGTTTTCCATTATCCATTACCTGAAGAAGGATGTTGAAAATATCAGGGTGAGCTTTTTCAATCTCATCAAGAAGAAGTACAGCATAAGGATTCGCATTTACTTGCTCTGTAAGCTGTCCGCCCTCATCATATCCGACATAACCTGGGGGTGAGCCGATGAGTTTTGATACAGAGTGTCTTTCCATGAACTCACTCATATCAAATCTAAGAAGTTTTACTCCAAGAATTGATGCTAATTGTTTAGAGATTTCGGTTTTACCTACACCAGTAGGTCCAGCAAAAAGAAAGGAACCAAGTGGTTGATCTGTTTGATTTAATCCGGATCTAGATAACTTAATTGCAGTTGATAAGGATTCAACTGCTTGATCCTGACCAAAAACACCTAGTTTAAGTCTTTTTTCAATATCCTTGAGAAGAGACTTATCGTCATTAGTCACCTGTTTGCTTGGAATTCTTGCAAGTTTAGCTACAATGTCCTCAATATCACTAACATTAATGTTTGTTTTTCTTTTTGATTTAGGTTGAATTCTTTGAAGAGCACCAACCTCATCTATAACATCAATAGCCTTATCAGGTAGTCTTCTATCACTCATATACCTATGTGAGAGTTCAACCGCAGAAACCAAGGCGGCTTTTGAGTACTTAACATTATGATGATCTTGGTAATGTTTCTTAAGTCCGTTAAGAATTTTAATAGCGTCATCAACCGATGGTTCTTCAATATCAATTTTTTGGAAGCGTCTGGTAAGTGCATGATCTTTCTCAAAAACTTTTCGGTATTCATCATAAGTTGTTGATCCAATACACTTAAGAGAACCGTCTGCCAGAGCAGGCTTTAAAAGATTGGACGCATCAAGAGACCCTCCTGACACACTTCCAGCACCAATAAGAGTGTGAATTTCGTCAATAAATAGTATTCCATGATCGACTTTCTTAAGATCATCAAGAACAGCATTTAACCTTTTTTCAAAATCTCCTCGATATTTGGTACCAGCGATTAAAACCCCGATATCTAAAGAGAAAATTTTGGCATTCTCAAGAATTTCAGGGACTTCGCCATCAACAATTTTTTTTGCAATTCCCTCAGCAATGGCAGTTTTGCCTACACCAGCCTGACCAACAAGCAGAGGATTATTCTTTCTTCTTCTAGAAAGAATCTGAATTGTTCGCATCACCTCTTCTTCTCTACCAAGCAAAGGATCAATTTTTCCATCAGCTGCTTTTTGGCATAAATTTACAGTGAATTTTTTTAGATTGCTTCCAGAGGTGTTCTGGTTTTCAGTTGGAGATACGTCCGCTTCTTCTTGAATCTCAGGAATGTTGTTCGAGATATGCTCCATAACATCAAGTCTTGAGATGTCATTTAATTTGAGCAAATAAACTGCATGTGATTCCTTTTCAGAAAATATACTCACCAAGACATTCAGTGATGTCACTGAAGTTTTCTGAGAAGATTGTGCCTGATAAACGCTTCGCTGAAGAACTCTTTGAAAACCTACAGTTGGTACAATATCTATATCTGTATCTTCTGCAATAGTGGGGGTATTAGAGTCAATGTATTGAAGGAGCTCACTTCGCAAATTCTCAATATTAATATTCCTTTTATTGAAAAATACTATTACATCAGGAGTATTAATGAGCGCCAATAAAAGGTGCTCCACAGTAACAAACTCTAACCTCCTATCTCTAGCTGAGGCCATGACTTGATTGATTTCTTTTTGTAAAACTGGTTCAATCATAAAATTTACCCTATCTCCAATTATAGCAAATATATTATTCGCCGCGTACTTCTCTAATTATGCACATTAATGGCTGATTATGCTTTCGTGAAAAGTCTATAACCTGTGAAACTTTTGTCTGCGCTATATCATGGGTATATACTCCGCAAACTGCCTCTCCCTCAATATGTATTTTTAACATCAAGGCATGAGCTGCTTCATTTGATTTAAAGAAGAATTTCCTTAAAACCTCAACCACAAACTCCATTGTTGTATAGTCGTCATTTAAAAGAAGAACTTGAAACTGACTTGGTTTTTTTAATTTTTCTTTAGGTTTTTGAAGTAACTCTTGCGCCATATTAATTAAATAAATTTGAATGGTACTTTATGTCAAAAGAACAAATTACTACTAATTAAGTGGAATTAATTGAATTAACAGTTTTAGAACATTTGAATGGTGCCCGGAGCCGGAATCGAACCGGCACGGAGTTTAACCTCCGCAGGATTTTA
>Ga0255766_10005463_pt1 | contig 10538 bp, 9 predicted proteins | sample 071ome_23_FD_179966 | JGI IMG/M metagenome (GOLD analysis project Ga0255766, IMG submission 179966) | Coastal salt marsh microbial communities from the Groves Creek Marsh, Skidaway Island, Georgia - 071403BT metaG (version 2) | ecosystem: Environmental > Aquatic > Marine > Intertidal zone > Salt... | reverse complement strand
AAAAAGGAGCTAGGTTGACTGGTCAAATCTCATTGCCAGGTAGGTATTTAGTATTAATACCAAATTCTCATACCAAAGGAATCTCTAGAAGATTAGCTGATAGTGAAAGAGAGAGGCTTGATAAAATAATTAAAAAAATAAAACCAGAAAATTTTGGAATTATAGTTCGAACTGCAGCTGAAGGCGTAAGTGAAGCATCTCTTAAAACAGATATAGATAAATTAGTTGATGATTGGAAAGTTGTCAGTAATTATAAAAGTGGCGACGCACCTAAATTAATACATCAAGAACCTGATGTAGCAATTAAGGTAGTAAGAGAACATCTAAACTCTACTTTTAAGAAAGTTTTAATAGATAATAAAAATCAATACGATGAAATTGTAGATTATGTTAAGTTTACTTCACCAGAAATTACTGAAATTGTAGAACATTATAAGGATGAACTTCAGCTTTTTGAGAGGTACCATATTGAAGACCAAATTAAAAAAGCTCTAGATAGAAAAGTTTGGTTACCTTCAGGCGGACATTTAATAATTGATAGAACTGAAGCATTAACTGTTATAGATGTGAACACAGGTAAATTTGTTGGTAAAAACAGTTTAGAAGAAACTGTTTATGAAAACAATCTTGAAGCAGCCGAAGAAATAGCACGGCAATTGAGACTCAGAGACATCGGTGGAATTATTGTTATAGATTTTATTGATATGGAATCAACAAAAAAACAACAAAATTTATTAATCAAATTTAAACAAGAATTAGCAAAAGATAAAACTAGAACTCAAGTATTTGATATTTCAAGACTTGGATTGGTTGAAATGACTCGAAAAAATGTTGCTGCGGGTCTAATTGAAAGCTTCTCACACGAATGTTCTCACTGCAATGGTAGAGGCTTAATTATTAATGATATTTTTACTAACAAAAGTTTAGAAGAAGGTTTGCTTGACTCTGAAGCTGTAGTAGAGTAATTGAGTTATGAGTAAATACGCAGTTGTAAAATTTGGTTCATCTCAGGAAAAAGTTTCTGTTGGTGATAAATTAAACGTTTCAGCCAACTTAGATACAGAAAGTATCATTCCAGTACTAGTAAGTCCCAAAAAAGGTGTAGTTGTATCAGATGAAAAGGAATTAAGTAAGTACAAAGTAGAATTTAAAGTTCTTGGAACTAAAAAAACAAAAAAAATTAATATATTTCAATATAAAAACAAAACAGGAAATAGAAGACGTTTAGGTTATAGAGACGAAAATAAAGTAATTGAAATTACAAAAATTCATGGTTTCGACGGAAATGAAGAGGAGGAGTAATGTCAAAAACTAAAGCAGGTGGTTCTACTAGGAATGGTAGAGACTCAGAGTCCAAACGACTAGGTACCAAAGTTTTTGATGGTGAAAATATCTCTGCTGGTTCGATAATGGTTCGTCAAAGGGGTACTAAGATTCATCCTGGTGAAAATGTATCAATAGGTGGAGATGATACATTATTTGCTAAAGTTGATGGAGTTGTAAAGTTTTCTACAAGAAATGGACGTAAATTAGTAAATGTAATCCCTCAATGAACAAATGTTCGTTGACCATATTAATCTAACAGTTTCAACTGGTTCAGGTGGTTCTGGATCAATTAGTTTCAAAAATACTCAATCTAAGACTTCTCCCTCAGGAGGTTCAGGTGGTTCGGGGGGAGGAATAAAGTTTGTAGTAAATAATACTCTCAGTGATTTGTCTCACATTATGACTGAAAGTTCACTTAAAGCTTCAAACGGAGGAGATGGTAACAAAAATTTCCAAAATGGTAAAGATGGTGAAGATTTAATCATTGAAGTTCCTCAAGGAACACAAATTAAAGTAAATGAACAGACATTGGCAGACATGCATGAGGACAAATCTGAATTTATCTTGGATAAAGGTGGAAAAGCTGGTGCTGGCAATTTTGCTTTAGCTTCAAATAGAGTACCAAATCCCGAATTTGCAGAAAGAGGTCAAAAGAGAAAAAGTTATAAAGTTAATTTAATATATTCTATTTATTCAGATGTTGTAATTCTTGGAATGCCAAATGCTGGTAAAAGCACTTTAATAACAAAATTAACTAATTCAAATGCAAAAATAGGTGCTTATGAATTTACAACTACAACTCCAAATTTAGGTGTTATAAATGAAAGTATTGATCCAATAAAAATTTGTGATTTACCGGGCTTGATTCAAGGAGCATCAGAAGGTGTTGGTTTAGGTAAAAAGATTTTAAATCACATAAGAAATACTAAAATTGTAATTTATCTTTTAGATCCAACAAGGCAAGATAAAAATGTAGGTGAGCAACTAGATATATTGGATAAAGAGTTAGAACAATTTGATAAAAATTATTTAAAAATTAAAAAAATTATTGTCGTTAATAAAATGGATACTCAAACTAAAAATTACGAAAAATTTATTAATATTTCTGCAAAAAATAGTTTAAATCTTGATGCATTGGTTAGTGAGATTATTAATAGTTGCAAAAATATTGAAGAAAGAATTTACTCTGATTATCAAAAAATTAGTCTTGAAAATTATTCATATGAAATTCATAAAGAAGGCAGACAGTATAAATGTTCAGGAGAAGTTGTAAGTCATATTATCGGGTTATCTGGGAATAGTGAAGCTGTAAATCAAGAAATATTTTATAGATTTGAAAATTCAACTCTTCTTAATGGGTTAAAATCTAAAGACATTAAAAATGGTGATATAGTCAAATTAGAAAATTTGGAATTTGAATTTCATGAATAAAAAAAATATTGTTATAAAAATTGGAACTTCAACATTATTAAAAAATAACAAAATTGATATTTCAATTATTAAAAATTTAGCGAAGATTATTAAACAATATTCTAAAACACACAATTTTATTATTGTAACTTCTGGTGCTGTCGGCACAGGTGCCACAATTTTAAAATATAAAAATCGCCCTAAAGATATAAAAAAAATGCAAGTTGCATCTGCTGTTGGGCAAATAGATTTAATTTACACTTATAAAAGAATATTTGAAAAAGAAAACCTATCTGTTGCTCAGGTTTTATTAACAAAGAACCTTATTGACAGTAGAGAACAGTTTAAAAATACAACACAAGCATTAACAGAGTTAATATCGCAAAATATAATTCCTGTAATTAATGAAAATGATGTTGTTGCAATTGAAGAACTGAAATACGGTGATAACGATAGACTAGCAGCAATTGTTGCAATAATTTTAAAAGCCTCTAAGTTAATTTTGATTACAAATAAAGACGGATTATTTAAAGCAAATCCAGATAAAGTTAGGAATGCCCAAAAAATTGATTTTATTCAATTTGATTCGGAAGAATTAAACTCATTGATTCCAACATCTAAAAGTGGAAGTGGATCAGGAGGTTTTTCAACAAAAATTATTGCGGCTCAAATGGCAGGATTCTCAGGAATAGCTACACAAATAATTTCTTGGAAAAAAGAAAATTTTATTAAAGCAATTGAAAATAATGATGTAGGAACTTTTATTAAACCTTCAAGTCAAAGGTTGAAACTAAAAAAATTGTGGATTGCATTTGCACTAGAAATAAAATCTTCAATTTATATTGATGAAGGTGCATTTCTTGCCATTACTAATGATGCCTCTTTGCTTACAAAAGGTGTTGTAAGTATTTCTAAAAAATTCTTTCGTAATGAAGGTTTGCAAGTTATTTATAATGAAAAAATTGTTGCTAAGGGGATATCAAATATCTCATCAGAAGATCTAAATTTAGAAAGTCTTTTAATTCATAAAGATTCTCTAATAATTTTATAATTTTATTTACTTAAGTAAATAATTAATTAATCTTTACAATATGCTTTCTGAAATAGGAAATAATGCAAAAGAAGCTTCTAAACATTTAAGTAATTTAAATTTAGAAACTAAAAATAAAATATTAAATGATATGGCTTATGAAATCGAGCGTAATGCCCATAAGATAATTTCAGCAAACGAAAAAGACTTAATTGAAGCAAAAAATTTTGACCTTTCAGATGCTCTATTAGATCGGCTTAAACTTGATAAGGACAGAATTATTGGTATGTGTAATGGTTTGAATAAAATCATTTCATTAAATGATCCGGTAGGCGAAGTAACTAAATCTTGGATAACTAATGAAGGTCTAAAGATCAATAAAGTGAGAGCTCCATTTGGTGTAATTGGAATTATTTATGAAGCAAGACCAAATGTAACTAGTGATGTTACAGGATTATGTTTAAAATCTGGTAACGCAGCTGTTCTTAGGGGGTCAAGTTATGCACTTAATTCAAATTTAGCAATTCTAGAGTGCTTACAATCTGCACTCTTAAAAAACAATATTAATAAAAATTCTGTACAACTTATTCAAAGTAAAGATAGAGAAGACACAATAAAATTCATGCAATTGACTGAATATATTGACTTAATTATTCCTAGAGGAGGTAAAGGGTTGATTCAAACACTTGTAGAAAATGCTACAGTTCCTTTTATTTTGGATGGAGATGGTAATGTGCATTTATATGTACATGAAGATGCTGATGAATCTACATGTACACAAATTATTTTAAATTCTAAAGTACAAAGACCGGGTGTTTGTAATGCTTTAGAGACATTAGTTATTCATGAAAATATATATAAGAAAATTGGTAAAGAGATAATTAATTCTTTATTACAAAATGAAGTCGAATTATTTGTAGATCCAAAAATAAAATTAGATTTTCCTAACTTAAATGAAGCAGAAGAAATACATTATGAAACTGAGTTCCATGATCTAAAACTTGCAATTAAGATTGTCAGCAGTATAGATGAAGCAATTTTACACATTCAAAAATACTCTAGTGGTCATACAGAATCAATTTTGACAAGTTCAGATGCTGAAGCTGATAAGTTTTCTCAACTTATTGATTCATCCGTTATTTTTATCAATGCATCTACAAGATTTACAGATGGAGAAATGTTTGGTTTTGGTGCAGAAATTGGTATCAGCACTCAAAAATTACATGTAAGAGGACCTATGGGTCTAGAAGCATTAACCAATGAGAGATATATAGTTAAAGGTGAAGGAACAATAAGAAAATGACAAATTCACAGTTAGATATTGAAAATTTTAAACAAAATGATTATTTTGCAGACCAAGAGCTAGTTGACATTGTAAATGCATCCATATACCTTAAAAAACCATTGCTTATTGAAGGTCCAGCTGGAACAGGTAAAACATTTTTAGCAAAAACATTATCAAAAATACTAGATTCTGAACTAATTAGACTTCAATGTCATGAAGGCATTGACGAAGACAATGCTCTGTATGAATGGAATTATAAAAAACAATTGATTTCAATACAACGAGATGAAAAAGATAAAAATCTATTCTCAGATGAATATTTAATTGAAAGACCTATTTTAAAAGCTCTAAATTCAGAATCAGTCTCAGTTTTTCTTATTGATGAAATTGATAGATCAGATGAAGAGTTTGAAGCTCTATTGCTAGAAGTATTAGCTGAAAATCAAGTAACTATTCCAGAGCTTGGAACAATAACAGCAAAAAGTGAAAGTATTGTAATTTTAACTTCTAATGGAACAAGAGAATTATCAGAAGCACTCAGAAGAAGATGCATTTATTATTATTTAGATTATCCATCAGTTGAAATCGAAACAAATGTAATTTTAAAAAATGTAGAAGAGATTTCTAAAGAAGATGCTTTCAAATATGCAACATTTAGTTCAATGTTGAGAACACTAAACTTAAACAAACCTCCATCGTTAATAGAAACTGTCGAATGGGTAAAATTTAATTTTGAGAATAATATTAAGAACTTATCCTCCAATTTAGGAATTTTAAGCAAAGATTCTTATGATCAAAAATTGATATTTGAAAAAATTAAAGAATCTAATGATATTAACGACTGAAGAAATATTATCGTTTAAAGAGTTTTGTAAAAAAAATAACCTTTATTTATCTTCTGACAGATACATAAATTTACTTAATTATTTAAATTCAAACAAACAAGATACCAAATTAAGAGAAATAGAATTTATCTATCATATTTTGCCATCTAATCACGAAGAAAAACAAAAAATTAAAAACTTAATTGAACATTTTTTTAAAACATCAATCCTAGATAAGAGGATCAATTTTGTTCCAATAAAACAATATGATGAAACCTTTATTGACTCATTAAACATTAATAATTTAAATAATACATTGAATGAAATTGCAATTGAATTAATAAATAATTATGGAGAAATAGACTATAGCAGACCAGTATCTAATACATTTTGGTTAAACAAAATAAAACAAACTATTAGATACTCCGAACAATTAACTTTTTTTGATATAATTTCAGATAATTTTTTAGATAGATTGGTTAATTCACAAAATAAAAAAGTTTTTCAAGAACAATTAAATTATTTTATTTTAGAAAAAATTCAAGAACTTAGAAATTCAACAAAGGATGCTTACTTACCTGTTGACTTAGCACCTAAAGAGGATTTATTGGAAAAAGATTTTTTATATACAGATTCACTTGAAAGGGAAAATTTACTAAGAGAAACAAAAAAATTAGGTGAAATTTTAGCAAACAGATTTAACAAATTTTCTAAATCAGATTCTAAAGGAAAACTTTTATTTCGTAAAACATTTAGGAAATCATTACAAGATGGCGGAAACTTTTATAAATTAATTTTAAAACCAAAAATTAAAAGAAAGCCCAAACTCATTTTAATGTGTGATATAAGCGGTTCGATGGCTTTATATTCATTATTTGGTTTGACTTTGTTATTTGGTGTAGTTCAAAAGTTCAGTTCAGTTAAAACATTTGTATTTATTGATGGAGTTACTGATATTTCTAAAAGACTAAGAAGAGCAAAAATTAATGAAGTTAAAAATATACTTAATGATTGGAATATATTTGTTAAAAACGATGGTCACTCAGATTATGAAAAATCTTTTATTGAGTTATTATCTGAAATTAAATCAGATGGAAGTCATACTAAAACTTTATTAGTAATTGGTGATGCAAGAAATAATTATCGAAATATTGATAGAAGTTTAATAAAAAAATTAAATGAGCATTTCAGTGCGATATATTGGATGAATCCAGAAAGAAAACAATATTGGAATACAGGGGATAGTCAGTTTAACACATTTGATGATATTTCAACTTATAGTGCTGAAGTGAGAACATATCTACAACTAAAAAATTTTATAAACAATATACGTTTAAGTAAAGTTGTAAGATAATGAATATCGGTATACTTGGTGGAACTTTTGACCCTCCACATAAAGCACATAAAGAAATTGCTTTAAGAGCAATTAAACAATTTGAACTTGATAAAGTAGTTTTTATACCTAGTGGCACACCTTGGCAAAAATCTGTATCTACTCAATATAAAGATAGATTTTCTATGACAAGCCTTTTAATTAAAAATGAAGAGATGCTTGAAATAAGTGATATCGAAAACAACACAACGAAACCAACATTTACTATTGATACATTAAAGAATTTCTGTACTCCAGAAAACAATTATTTTTTTATACTCGGTTCAGATGCTGCTGTAGGAATTAAAACTTGGAAATCTTATAAAGAAATATCTTCCTATGTGAATTTTTTAGTAGCACCTCGCGAAGAAATTTCACTTTTTAGATTATTTTTTACATTTCCTTTTAAATTTAAATTAATTAAAGGAAAAAAATTAGATATTAGTTCAACGAATATTCGAAACTCAATTCAAGGTAAACAAAATACCTATAGTCAATTAATTCCAAAAGATATATTAGATTACATTAAAAAAGAAAAGCTATATTAAGACTTCCAAGTTTTTCTATATAAAAGAATTACAATTGGAAAGATTTCTAATCTTCCAATAATCATTAATAAACTTAAAATAAGTTTTGATCCTTGGTCTATATAAAAATAATTTTTGATTGGACCAAGCTCACCAAGCCCCGGACCTACGTTATTCATTGCAGAAGCAACACCACCTAAAATAGCTTCAAAACTTAATGGAGCTCCAGAAATATTTGAACTTACACTTATTGCGAATGTTCCTAAGACAAATATTGCAACATATAAAATAAAAAAAGTTTGAACAGATTCGATCATGCGTTCAGGAATAATTGACTTTGACATTCTTATTTTAAATATTGCATTAGGATAAAATATTTTTCTTATTTCGTTTCTTACAGATTTTAATAAAGCAATAACACGTACTGTCTTGATACCTCCAGCAGTAGAACCTGACATACCACCTAAAAACATAACACCTAAAATAAAGACTCGATAGTTAATATTCCAGTTTTCATAATCTAAATTTGTATATCCTGTAGTTGTTATAAGAGTTAGAGAAGTAAATAGTGCATTATTTATAGCTAAAACAATACTTTCAGAAAGTGAAATAGTTTTTACTAAAAAAATTGTAGCTGTAGAAAAGACTATAAAAGTATAGAATTTGAACTCTGAGCTGTTAAATACTTCAGACAAATTTTTATTTCTCAAAACTTTCAAAAGCAATATAAATGATGAACCTGCTAAAAACATAAAAATATTAATAATTAAGATAGTTAAAGCAGAGAATTCACTTACTGATGAATTAAATGTACTAAATCCACCAGTTGATAGAGTTGTAAATGCATGGTTGAAAGAATTATAAAAACTCAATCCAGAAAAATATAGAAGTAAAGTTTCAATAAAAGTAAAAGAGATATAAATAACCCACAATAATCTTGCTGTATCTTGAAATCTAGGGGTTAACCTATCTGCACTTGGGCCAGGGGATTCTGCTTTGAATAAGTTAATACCACCAGATCCTAGTAGAGGAAGAATGGTAATAGTTAATACAATTATTCCCATACCACCAAGCCACTGAGTAGTTGATCTCCATATTAATAATGATTTATCTACACTTTCAATATCAGTGAGTATTGAAGAACCAGTAGTAGTTAAACCTGAAATTGTTTCAAACAAAATATCAATATAAGTCAAATTAATTCCTGAAAACAAATATGGAATAGAAGCATAGATTGAAATTAAAAACCAAGACATCCCTACAGCTCCAAAACCTTGTATAGTATTTAACTGCCTACTTGGCACAATATATTTTTTGATAACACGATGTAAAATCATAAGTACTGCAATATAAATTATCAGTTGAACAGCAAATGAATAATTTTTTTCAATTACAGTATGTATAAGAGTAGGTAGCAAAGATAAAGAAAAAATTGGGAATACTCCACCAGAAATAAATAAAATAATTTTTAACATCTATTAACAGAACATTTCTTCAATTTCTTCAATTGAAGTAGGTAAAGCAAAAACAACAAGTCTGTCTTTTTCTGCAAATTTCCAAGTTCCTGAAGGTATATATGTATTTTCTCTCCTAGTTACTCCAGCAATGAGGCAATTTTTAGGAAGCTGTATTTCGCTTAGTGATTTATCTAGTACCTGACAATCCTCTGAAATTATTATTTCTAATGCTTCAACTTCAGAATCCTCAAATGTTAATGCTGATTTCACTTGATCAGATCTTACATCTTGTAGAATTGCATTTGCAGCTGTTATTCTTGTTGAAATAGTTGCTTGAATTGATGAATTTTTAAGTAACTCTAAATAGTCAATTTTATTAACTCTTGTAATAATTTCTGGGACTCCAAGTGCATTTGCTACAAGTGAGCACACAATATTTTTCGAATCGTCCTTACTTAAAGCAACAACAGCTGTACTTTTATCTAAACCTAGATTTGTTAGATTGTTAGGATCTTTAGGGTCATTGTAAACAACTATAATGTTAGAATTTCTCTCTGCAATTCTTGTACAATCGTCTTCATTATCATCGATAACAATAACTTCGTAGTTTTTACAAAGTCTTTCAGCTAACAATTCTGATGACCTGCTGGCACCAACGATTATTACTTTTTTTAACTCTTGTTTTGATTCGATGCCAATTAATGTAGTAGCAGTCATTATGTCACCACTTTTAACAACAATTTTTACATGATCATCAGTTTTTAATTCAGTCTCACCATTAGCTATATAGGAAACATTGTCTCTAACAAATGCAGTAACTAACCAATTATCTCTTCCTCCAAACTCATGAATGTTTGCTAACTTATTACCAATAAGAGGGGAGTTTTGTGTTAGTACACCACCAATTGAAATTAATCTTCCATTTGAAAATTCATGGATATCATATATACCTACTCTCGAAAGCAATTTTTCAATTTCGTCACATGCACTTTCACTAGGATCGATAATTTGGTCAATATTTAATTCTTCTAGTTCATTTTTTAAAGAACTGTCTTGAACTCTTGCAAATGATTTTTGAGTTCCCATATTTTTTGCAATATAACATGAAAGCATATTTGCATTTTCATCATCTGTAACTGCAATAATTAAGTCAGCAGTTTCAGCACCAGCTTGAGCCAATGATGAGGGGCTACCACCATTTCCTTGAATTACTAGAGCATCAATTGTGTTATTTAACTCTTCTACTTTTAACGAGTTTTTCTCAATTACAACAACATCGTGATGTTCACTTGATAATTTTGTGGCAA
>Ga0255766_10005458_pt1 | contig 10544 bp, 8 predicted proteins | sample 071ome_23_FD_179966 | JGI IMG/M metagenome (GOLD analysis project Ga0255766, IMG submission 179966) | Coastal salt marsh microbial communities from the Groves Creek Marsh, Skidaway Island, Georgia - 071403BT metaG (version 2) | ecosystem: Environmental > Aquatic > Marine > Intertidal zone > Salt... | reverse complement strand
TTAACTGCAAATTTAGGTAAGCACTAATTGCCGAGGCAAGCGGACGATTACTATTACCGGCTAGAACCTTCATTTAACCCGCTCCCAAGGCCACTATTACCAATAAAACAGAGCCGGAAGATTGTACCCCGGCAGGTATGGAAATTGTTTAACTCCGAGTGAGGGGAGTGTAAACGGTGGCTTCATATCTCAACGCCGGGTCAGAACGCCGCGCTTTCATCTTGATGTACTTTCACCAGAGCTCGATTATATGCCAGCATGATATCTCGCTCGTGAATAACCCCTAAAATCTTTTTATTTTCCGAGCTATCAATCACAGCAATATGGGCCTCATCCTGATACTCCATCATCCTCAAGGCATCCTCTAAATTATTGGATGACTCAAGCATCGGGGGATTTAAGCGCACGATATCGCGCGCAACTACAAGTGTATCTAATTCCCGATCAAAGGCCTCTGGCGCGAAATCTGATAAAGTAATTGTCCCAATCAGGTGATCTTCGCGATCCACAACAAAAAGTTCACCAAATGCTGCAGCTTGAAGTTTTATCCTTACCTCCGACAAAGGGATATCAGGAAAAGTTCTAGCAAAATTCTTGCTAAGGACCTTTCCGACTTCAATGTCCTGCAATAAATCAGATTCTAATCTATTTTTTGCAACATCAATCCCACGGTCCGACAATTGCCCGCGGAAATAAGATGGACCGTGAAGGGCACTGGTCGTTGCAATGGCAGCAACAACAGCAACCATTACAGCAGTTGTAAGAGAATAATCCGTGGTAATCTCAAAAATCATGAGGATAGTTGATATCGGAGCTCCAAGTGTTGAGGCTGCGTATGCACCCATACCTACTAATGCGTAAGCTCTTTCGCCGGCAAAAATATCTTCACCAACACCCACCATCCCTGGCGCAATTTGACCTGCAACAATACCAAACGCGCCCCCGATAACCGCGCCAAGAAATAATGAAGGAGAGAAAATACCCCCCCCAAACCCACTTCCCAAAGTGATCGCTGTAGCGGCAGTTTTTGCAAATATAAGGCCTAACAAAAATAGAAAACCAAATTCCATTTTAAGAGCACTTGAAGTTGCTCCGTAACCAACTCCCAAAACTTGCGGAAAACTAAGAGCAATAAGCCCAATTAAAAAGCCACCAATCATTGGTCTAAAATATTGAGGAATTCGAAACTTATCGTGAATTTTGGAAACGAATGGGACGGATCTCATAAAGGCGATAGCACACATCGCAGTTATTACGCCCAACAGAGCGAATGCCGGATACTCCCAATATGATCCGAGGTTATAAGGAGCTAACTGGAAAGCTGGATAGGCTCCATAAACCGATCGTGTAAAAGCGGTGGCTAAAACGGACGCTGCAACTGTGGGAGCTAAAGCACTCACAGCGTAGTGCCCAATTACAACTTCAAGGGCAAAAAATACGCCTGCAAGGGGCGCATTAAACGCTGCTGCTACTGCTGCTGCCACGCCGGAACCTAGTAAGATCCTAGCACTTCCTTTGGGGAGCCCGAGTACCTTGGCAAACCATGCCCCAATAGTGGCCCCCAAGTGAACAACTGGCCCTTCACGTCCAGCCGATGCTCCTGCCCCAATTGAAGCGGCGTTAACAACTGCACCATGCAGACCTGTCTTTAGAGACATCTTGCCGCCTGTCAACGCACTAGATTCCATTACCTGCGCAACACCAACTGGTCGGCCATTTGGCAGTGTAAATTTAGCATAAATGCCGACGAATAAGCCGCCAACTGTTGGAGCAGCAATTATCCAATACCAGGGCAAGTCAGCAAAAAGCTGCCACTGCGTATCATCTGTGAATTTAAAGAACACCCATTGAACTAAAGCTGTGCACTCTCGAAACCCCAGCGAAAGCAAGCCAGCTGCTAGTCCAACAAAGAGTGCAGTAATGAATAGCCTTAAGTGCGCATAATCAAATCGTCGGACCTTATCCGCCAGTGTCTTACAAAACGTGGCGAATGGACTTAAAATTTGCTTTAGCCTTTGCGCCGAATGCCGATAACGCGCCCCACCTGATGAGGTTTGGGCAGCGAACTGTGAAGAGCCAGAGCACCTTGAAGTCGGTCCTGAAGATCCTTTGGCATTGGAGTGGAACGCCTAGTTTTCATATCGATATGAATACCAATTAATTCGTTAGTGGCGGCGAGATATCCTTTTTCCGCATGGTGCATCTCATGAATGTAATGCAAGCGCTTTTCATCACAATCAAGCAAGTAGGTTGTGAAGAGAAGCTCATCTCCCTCCATTACCTCCTGATCATAAGTTATGTGACCTTCAAGCGTAAATGTAGAGCAATCAGAGGATTGTTTGTATGAGAGACCAAGGCCAAGAGCATCGTAGAATGCATCTGTTGCCTCATCAAAAGCCGCTACGTAATAAGCGACATTCATATGTCCATTATAGTCGATCCATTCAGGTCGAACACGGCCAACATATTCTTTGTAAGGTGCAGGAAAATTCATAATTTGAAATATACCGACCTCACTACGGGCCGCAACCCATTTTGACATCATACCAAATAACTAGATCAATAAATTTTGTTATCAGAATGAAATTTTAGGTTAGTAGCAAAGGCAGGGACCGTTTTTGTTTTACGCCAGTTTATTTAAATCCCAAAAAAATAAGAATCAGATGCAAAAGTTGAAAATCCCCTGAATGTGTTAACCTTTTCCCCTGGACAGTATGTCATGCCGCTCGCGGATATGAGCTGGCCATTGTGCCTTAATAAAAGCCAAAACTGACAAAATTTCCCTATCAGACAATAATTCCTCATAGCCTAACATATCTGTTTGATAGCCAGGGGGAGCAAAAGCTGCTGTCCCATACTTTGTAATCTCGAAGAGTTCTCCATCAGGGTGATGCCAAGTATGCCCTTCCTCATTATGTGGAGGAGCAGGTAGCCTACCGTTGGCTTTACGCTCACGCCAATTACGCTGACCTTCAAGATTTTTGCCATGACAGCTCGCACATGCATTTGCATATATGATACCGCCCTGAGCGACAGCCGCATGGTCATCGTATGGAATCCTCACAGTCTCAGGTCTATTTTGATGAAAGACCCCTGCCCCTTGAAGGATCGCTAAAACGGAACCAATTGCGGCGAGAGCCAAGATAGCCCATTTCATCTTTACGCTTCCATGTTGCCTCAAAAGAGATATTTGACGGTAAATAGATGACGTCAAGGCATGTTTATCTTTACCGCTTAATTAGTCATGCCTAATCTCTAGGCTCATTTATCGGAGATAAGTTTTATGAACGGCGGGGAAGCATTAGTTGAAACATTATTAGCATGGGGGGTAGATGCTGCATTTTCTGTACCCGGAGAGAGTTACCTGCCAATCTTAAGAGCGGCACAGCGCAACTCAAATCGCATCCGATTAATTACCCCAAGGCATGAGTCAGGAGTTACTTTCGCCACTGAGGCGTATGGAAAGTTAACCGGCCGTCCCGCAGTTGGCCTTGTAAGCCGCGGTCCTGGAGCAACAAACGCCTCGATTGGTGTTCATACGGCACGGCAAGACTCGACCCCGATGCTTTTGATTGTTGGCCATGTCCCTACTGCCACTAAAGGTCGTGAAGCCTTTCAAGAGATTGACTATCATCAAATGTTTGGAGCAGTTGCAAAGGCGGTTTTTGAGCCAGAAAACTCTGCACAAGTTGCAGAGATTACCGCAAGGGCACTAGCTATTGCCACCAGTGGGCGTCCTGGACCGGTAGTTATCGTGATGCCAAAAGACATCACGGAGGGAGACGCCGGTGAACCAAAAATCCCAACACCCATTCCCAGGGCAGTTAGTGCACCGGTATCACAAGCTATTAAAGCAGCGGCGAGCTTGATTGATAAAGCAGAACGCCCGATGGTCATTGCAGGTGAAATGGTTACAAACGAAGGTGCTCAGTCAGCTTTAATTCAATTTGCAAACTCCACTGGTTGTGCCGTCTCCAGCGCATATCGACGACAGGATGCAATAGACAATGATCATCCAGCCTATGCCGGACATTTAGAAATCAACCGGGTTAATTGGCAGGAAAAGGCGTTTGCTGATGCTGATCTGATAATTGCTGTCGGAGCGCGTATGGATGGTATCACTTCACTTGAATTCAGTTTGGTGCGCGAAGACCAAGCATTTATTCATATCTTTCCCGATCCGGATGTACTTGCAAGGTTACCGCATACATTAGGACTTCCCACTGACGTTGGTCCAACCTTAACCGCATTATCAGAAGCAGTGTCTCCGCCGTCCAAGGAGAGACTCAGTTGGCGGGATCAAGTTCACTCCTCCTATCTCGAGTTTGCAATTCCTGGTGAAATACAAGTCAAAGGACCAGTCGATATGGCTGTATGTGTCCAGGAAGCTCAACAACAGCTAAACGATGACGCAGCCATTCTCACAGATAGTGGGACATTTGCTCGATGGGTACACCGTTACTACAAATTTAGATCCCCACGTACCCAAGCCGGACCAATGTGCGGGGCAATGGGGTATGCGGTCCCAGGAGCTATTGGAGCTGCTGTAGCTCGGCCAAATGCACAAATAGTCGCTTTTGTGGGCGATGGTGGTTTTCAAATGACTGGGCAAGAGCTTATGACAGCGGTAGCTCATGATCTCCCCGTAAAAGTAGTAGTTGCTGATAATGGATCTTGGGGCTCAATTATGGTATCGCAGCAACGAAGATATGGGGATGAGGGTATTTATGGAACGCGCTTAGCTGCCCCCGATTTCGCTGCAATCGCAAAAGCTTACGGCATGAAATCATGGCGTGTGGAAGCAACCGAGCAGTTTAAAGTGGCCTTTAGTGAAGCACTTGCCCATGATGGGCCTGCTCTAGTCCATTTGGTTCTAGACGAGAGAGATATTTCTCCATTCGTTGCTGAGCAATCGGTTTAAAATAAAATTAGGCTATTTCTATTCATAAGACGCTGATTACCCTAAGTCCTGGGCTGATCAGCAAGATCGACGATTAGTGCCCCTAACCTCGCACAGAAATAAGCCGTGCCTCTATTTTTTATTAGGTGAAGGGTTTTTGTAAAAGTCTTGAATTCAGTGAGCATATCAAGGCACTGTTTAGTGCCTCCGTGCATTTCCAGTTCAGATGTACATAGGTTAGTTTGAAAAATGCGTTTATAGGAATGATGAACACGTTGCAGGCATACATTTCCCAGTCCCTTTTTCCGGACGAAGGTGATAAGTCGACCATATTAGAACGTGCTTTATCGGTCGTTATTTTTCTAGCGATTGCTTTGATGGTTCTATACACGGAGCCCCATATACGGCATCACCTAAAATCGTGGATGCAACCAGTTGATTTTATTATTTTTTTAATATTTATTGCCGAATACATTTTGAGAATTTGCTATTGTGGTCGCTTAAGGAAATACAAGGGCTTTAAAGGTAAAATAAAATACATTTTTAGTCCGTTAGCGATAGCAGACTTGCTAGCTATTCTACCTAACATCCTATTCTTTGTTGCTGAAGATCTTGTTTTATTCCGGCTAATTAGGCTCTTCCGTATGCTGAGGATTATAAGATTAGTCCGGAGAAATAGACCTCTTGTATTGTTTGCTGAATCGATAATTGCATCTTGGCCGCAGTTAGCGGCAAGTTTAGTTGTTACAGTCTTTATGCTCTTCTTATCATCAATACTGCTCTACTTTGTCGAAGGAAACGTCCAACCTGAGGCATTTGGAAGTATTCCCAGAGCAATGTGGTGGGCAATGGCTACACTGACTACGGTAGGTTATGGTGATGTCTACCCCATTACCGTAATTGGCAAGATTTGCGCAGGAGTTGTTGCATTAGTTAGTATCGGGGTTGTGGCACTGCCTGCTGGCATAATAGCTGCTAATTTTTCAAAAAAACTAAATTAAAATATGAGTTTATGTAATAATACTTCTTATACTTATGAAGATTTAATTTTTATAAATACCCACTACTTGGGAGAGGCAAGCAAACGTCATGACTGATATTCAACGTAACCTAAGTGTTAACAAGTCCAGGCTTTGGAATATGCACTTAGAGATGGCGAAGATTGGACCCGGCGTAGCTGGTGGTAACAACCGCCAAGCGCTGACTGACGATGATCGTATGGGCCGAGACCTATTCAAGACGTGGTGCGAAGCAGCCGACATGACGGTTTCAATTGACACTATGGGCAATATGTTCGCTCGACGAGCCGGCACGAACCAAACTTTACCGCCAGTATTGGCCGGCAGTCATCTAGACACGCAGCCAACAGGAGGACGGTTTGACGGAGTTTTTGGAGTGCTAGCTGCTCTAGAGGCAGTCCAAACAATGAACGATCTAGGGATTAAAACAGAGCGTCCAATCGAAATCGTTAATTGGACAAACGAGGAAGGCTCGAGATTTGGCCCTCCAATGATGGGATCAGCTGTTTTTGCTGGAGCTCTGAGCGAAGCCGAAGCCAAAGCTACAAAAGACCAAGATGGTTTTACTATGGGAGAGGCGCTTAAAGAGATCGATTATGTAGGGAAAGAACCCACGCAATCTCGCCCAGTACATGCATTTATAGAATGTCATATTGAGCAAGGTCCTTTCTTGGAGCGTGAGGATAAAGCGATTGGAGTAGTAACAGGTGTTCAAGCAATGCGCTGGTACAAAGCACGTGTGCTTGGAGAGGCGAGGCATGCTGGCACAACGCCCCCCTCCTCACGAAAAGACGCATTAACCGCAGCTGCTAAACTAGTTCTCAAAATTGATGAAATTATGCAACAACGCGGAGATGCGGGTAGATGTACTGTAGGCATCTTTCAGGCATTTCCAGGGTCTCCAAATGTATGCCCCGATCGGGTTGAGTTCACTGTTGATATGCGAAACCCCACATCCGAAGAACTCAATAAAATGGATCGCGAGTTTAGAAGAGCCGCCGAAGATTTATACATAGATACTGGCTGCGGCGTGGAAATAGAGGAAATATGGTTTTCGGAACCAGTACATTTTGACCAAACATGTATAGATGCCATTCGACGCGGTGCTAACGAACACGGTCATCCTTGGCGTGATATTATGTCTGGAGCTGGTCATGACGCCGTAAATATGGCTCGGATTGCACCATCTGCAATGATATTTATTCCCTGTAAAGATGGCATCAGTCACAACGAAGCGGAGTATTCTTCACCAGAGGCAATTGCTGCAGGTGCAGATGTACTCTTATCGACTTTGCTAGATCTTGCCGGACCGACCACCTAATACATTTTGTTAAATCATTGAATTGTTACAGCTTTTGAGAAATCTTTGGACTTTAAATATTATTGCAATTTAAACCGATTAGTCATTCTAGTAGCGATCAACCAAGACAAGCCGCACATAGTCAATGCAGTAACAAGACATAAAGTAAGTCCTCCGAATTGGAAGCTTAGTCCGGATAACAATGTCCCTAAAAGGCGCCCAGCCGCGTTGGACATATAGTAGAAACCAACATTCATCGTAACACGATTAGAATTACTAAACGCTAATATAAGAAAGCTATGAAGTGCGGAATTTAGCGCAAACACTGCACCGAACAGCATTAGACCCAATACAAGAGTAATAGAGAGCCATATCTCACCGTTATTCCCAAATATTGAAGCACCTACTAATAACATCGGGATTACAGTCAGAATCCCAGCCCATTTGCAGGTAAGCCTCACAAGTATTTCTAATGGCTTGTCTTTTGCTCTGAGAAGACTTGGAGCTGCGGCTTGTATCGCTCCATATCCAACTATCCATAAAGCCATTCCTCCCCCGACAATAAAAAAGGACTCTCGAGGTGTGAGGTTAAAATCACCTGTAAGAACAGCGTGAAAATAAATTGGAATTCCAACAACAAACCAAACGTCCCTTGCACCAAACAAGAAGAAACGGGCTGCTGATAAACGATTAATATTGCTATCCTTGGAGAAAACCTGGGAAAATTTTGCTTTCTTATTTCCAACTGGTAGCCCTGGGGGCATAAAAATTAAGGCTCCCAGTAGAATGATTAAAAGCCCGACGGCCATTCCTAGGGTGACTACATTAAAATCAAAAGCAGCTAGTAAAGCTGCCCCCACGAAAAAACCAAATCCTTTAAATGCATTTTTACTTCCAGTAAGAGCAGTAACCCATTTAAAGAGTTGATTATTTTCTCCGTTGGGAGAAAGTGACTTCACTGCGCTTTTAGAGCTCATCTTAGTTAGGTCTTTGGCTACGCCTGATAGTCCTTGGGCGGCCATTACAAATATAACTGAGGTACCGACCGCCCAAGTGGGATCAAGTTGACTCAAGCCCATAAGCGCAGAAATTTGAAGGAATAAACCACCGTAAAGTGTTTTAGAAAGCCCAAACCTAGCGGCAATCCATCCAGCCGATAAATTGGTTACAATGCCCATAAATTCATACAGTAGAAACAAATAAGCAAGTTGAATTGGGTGAAATCCAAGGCTATGGAAATGCAGGAGCACAAGCATACGTAATGCCCCATCGGTCAGCATAAACGCCCAATAGGCTGCAGTAACTGTTATGTAAGCACCAAATCCGTCTGGTCTGTTTGTCAACCAGGATCTCCTAAAGAACCAGCCACCATGCTGGTTAACTCAGCCATACGATTGGCGTATCCCCATTCATTATCATACCAGACTAACACTTTCACTTGTGTTTGATCGACAACCATAGTGGATGGAGCATCGATAATTCCAGACCGTGGATCATTTACGAAGTCTACGGATACTAATGGCCGTGTTTCATACCCTAAAATACCCTTTAAGGGACCTTCAGAGGCTGACTTCAAAGCAGAATTGACTTCCTCAACAGTTGTTCCGCGTTCAACTTCAAAAACACAGTCGGTCAGGGACGCATTGAGTAACGGTACACGAACAGCTAATCCATTTAATTTACCCTTCAATTCTGGATAGATCATGGTAATTGCGGTCGCTGATCCAGTAGAAGTTGGAATGAGGGAATTCAGTGCAGATCTCGCTCGACGGAGATCTTTATGCCCTGTATCCGCTATTCGCTGAGTGTTTGTTACATCATGTATTGTCGTTATAACACCGTGCTTTATTCCAAAAGTTTCATGTATTACCTTAACGACTGGCGCCAAACAGTTAGTGGTGCAGCTAGCGGCAGTTAAAACGCTATGCTGGTCAGCTTTGTATTCATGATGATTGATACCATAGACAATGTTGAGAGCTCCTTCTTTGACGGGCGCAGCAACAATTACCTTTTTAACTCCAGCGGAAAAATAAGAATTAAGGGAACTAATATCTCTGAATTTTCCAGTGCTTTCTATAACAATATCGCAGTCCCAGGCTTTCCAAGGAGCTTCAGAAATAGTCGGAAAAGAAGAGTAACCAATTGTTTTTCCGTCGATATTTATATGAGTACTTTCAGAGGAAATAGTCCTCTCCCAACTTCCATGTACGGAATCGAATTCAAGCAGATGAGCAGACATTGCCGCATCACCTGATATTTCGTTAATTCCTACCCATTCCATGTCTGGAAGATCAAAACCTGATCTTAAAACAAGCCTTCCTATTCTGCCGAAGCCATTGATACCAACCCGGACTGCCATACGCACTCCCCCTCTGAACAGGCTTGAGTTTAGAGATGAATGATTGCAGTTTTTTTACATTGTATTGTTAAAAACATCAGTAAGCATGAACCTGATATATTGGCTCAACAGACTGGCCCCACTCTTCTTCGAAACTTAATAACAGTTGATCCGCCGGTGTTTTTCCTGAAGCAACGATTTCATCAAGCATATCAAGAAAGTGAGCCTCATTAGCCCCTGCACTATCAATACATGCCCTAGAATTTAAGCCATCACGAGCGATGCGTAAAACATCTTTAGCTATATCCTGTAAACTATGCTCACCCATGCTAGCCTTCAGCCCAACTAACGGGGCATCATTCCGGAGACGCAGTCTATCTTCGGAATTCCAATCTTTGATTAGAGAGAGCGCAGCCTTTTGCGCAGCATCATCATATAATAATCCGACCCAAAAAGCCGATAGTGCACAAATAGCAGACCAAGGCCCTCCATCAGCGCCTCTCATCTCCAAAAAGCGTTTAAGCCTGACCTCTGGAAATGCAGTGGTAACATGATCAGACCAATCCCCCATATGGGGAATTTCACCCTTTAATTGAGGAAGGTTACCGGTCATAAACGCACGAAAACTCTCACCTGCAACGTCTACGTAATTTCCATCACGGTAGGCAAAATACATTGGTACATCGAGCAGATAATCAACATATCTCTCAAAGCCAAAACCATCTTCAAAAACAAATTCAAGCATACCGCAGCGATTAGGATCGGTATCTGTCCAAACATAAGACCGCTCGCTAACCCTGCCCGTTGGTGCCCCTTCTACAAATGGGGAATTAGCAAATAGAGCAGTTGCCAGTGGCTGCAATGCCAAACTGATACGGTATTTTTCAACCATGTCCGCTTCGCTTCCAAAATCAAGATTGGACTGGATCGTACAAGTTCGGGTCATCATATCGAGCCCACGTGTCCCAACCTTAGGCATATACCGCC
>Ga0255766_10005450_pt1 | contig 10559 bp, 9 predicted proteins | sample 071ome_23_FD_179966 | JGI IMG/M metagenome (GOLD analysis project Ga0255766, IMG submission 179966) | Coastal salt marsh microbial communities from the Groves Creek Marsh, Skidaway Island, Georgia - 071403BT metaG (version 2) | ecosystem: Environmental > Aquatic > Marine > Intertidal zone > Salt... | reverse complement strand
ATAGGGCTCTAATGCTGCGTGTTCAAAAAAATAAACGGGATCCTTTTCCATGAGTTGAACCCATTTTTTTTGTTCCTCCATCGCAAATGTTGGTGTTGCACCAAAAGAACCGTGATTGAGGAATACAATATCCTTGTTTAGATTCCAAAATCGATTGTAGTGACTTCGATCCGGCTTGTTCAACACCTTAGCCACCAAAACATTGCTGAAGTTTTCAAATATTAAACTGAACTCAACACAAACTTGTCATCGTAGTGCGGGGGGCAGGATTTGAACCTGCGAACCGATAAGGAATGGGGCCTAAACCCACCGCCGTTGACCAAGCTGGGCGACCCCCGCGTAGTTTTGGCTCGGAAAGAATTGGTTTTGAATCCGTCGCTTCATACACTAGCAGAAAATCCGGTCGCTTCTATAATTTCAAGAAGTTGGGAAGTGGATAGGGTGCTATCAGTTACGATGACGCCGTTGTTTTGTTCATGGGAAATCGTGGCACTTTTGACGCCTGGCGTGTTGAGCAATACATTGGTGACTCGACCTGAGCAACCACCACAGGTCATGCCTTGAATTGATACTTCGTGAGTTGTGTCCATGGATACGGTAAGTATCGCTCTTTCTTGAATTCTTTGAATTCTATTCCATGAACGACTTTGGCCTCCAAAATCGAAGGAGCAACGAATTGCTTACAACACTCACACTCGACAACGACATGGCTGCTGCTGCAAATGCGGGCGGCAAAAACCAACCTGTGGTAAAGAAAAACACACCCATAGCAAAGGGAATACCGATGAGGTTGTAGATGAAAGCCCATGCTAAATTAGATCGAATTTTTCTCATCGTGACCTGCCCGAGTTCAAGGGCTGCGGTAGCACCCGAAAGGTCGTTTCGAGAGAGGACAATATCTGCAGATTCGAGAGCGATTTGACTACCATCGCCCATCGCAATACCCACATCTGCTTGGACAAGTGCTGCAGCATCATTGATGCCATCACCCACCATAGCAACGACGTTGCCTTGTTCTTGATAGGACCGAACAATCGCACCTTTTTCTTGCGGCAAAACACCAGCATGGACGTTTTCGATTCCGAGTTCATCAGCGATTAGCATTGCTGCTTCTTTCCGATCACCAGTGACCATACAAATGGTCATGCCCATGATTCTCGCTTGTTTGAGGGCATGTGGTGTTGATTCCCGAATTCGATCTTTGAATTCAATAGTTCCCAACAAGCGTTTCTCATAAACAACACAAGCAACAGATGCTCCTCGACTCGCTCCCTGCTCCAAAATTTGACGATGTGCTTCAGTCAATTCAAATCCTTGTTCTGAGAGAAGTTGAGGCGTTCCAATCATCGCTCGTTCTCCTTCGATAACGCCAACAACGCCCATACCAGGATAGGTGACGACCTCTGTGGCTGTTGGTCTCTCTTGTGTGAGGTTTGACCATGCAGTTTGAACAGCCAGTGCAAATGGGTGAGTGGAATGTTCCTCGAGTGCCGCTGCTATTTGGAGAATTTCTTTGACCTCGCCGTCGACCCATTCGATATGACTAACCCGGGGTTTTCCTGCTGTGAGTGTACCAGTTTTGTCAACCAGAAGGACATTGGTTTTGTGGGAGGCTTCAAGGGCTTCAATACCTTTGACCAGCAGGCCAAAACGTGCACCTCTGCCAGTTCCAACGACGAGGGCTGTTGGTGTTGCAAGACCGAGTGCGCAAGGGCACGCAATAACCATAGTCGATACAAAAACCATGATGGCAATTTCGTAAGGCTCCATTGGATGTTGGCTAGCCCATGAAGAACCGTTGAAGTACCATAGAAGGGACGCAATAATGGCGAGGAGCACAACTATTGGAACAAAAATGCTTGAAATTTTGTCGACCAATCGTTGAATTGGGGCTTTACCCATTTGTGCTTGTTCAACAAATTGAATGATTTTAGCAAGGTGTGAATCATCTGCTGTTGATGTTGTGACTGCTTCCAAGGTGCCGTTGAGAACAATCGTTCCTGCACGGATCTCATCACCAACTTTTTTCCGAACAGGGTACGCCTCGCCTGTCATCATCGATTCATCGATGCTCGTTGACCCATCAACGACTTCTGCATCCAGTGGTACGGTATCACCTGCGAGGAGGCGGAGACGGGTTCCCTTCTCTATCGTTTCAACATCCACCATCTGCACATGGCCCTCTTCGTTGAGAACTCGTGCTTGGCGAGGTTGTAGCCGCATCAAACTGTGGATGGCATCCGTTGCCTGGAGTTTGGCATTAGATTCAAGGACATTTCCAAACAACACAAAGCCTATGATGAAGGCAACCCCATCGAAAAATACGTGGTCGGCGTTCAAAAGAACATCTGGACTTTGAGGCAAAAGGGGTGAGAAGGTCACGAATGTTGACCAGAAAAAACCAACCGATGTACCAAGAGTCACCAGGACATCCATATTTGCTGAACCACCTCGCAGCGAAGCATATGCGCCCTTGTGGAAATCCAAACCCGACCAAAAATAGATTGGGGCAGTGAGGAAAAAAGCACATAACCAGCGCAGGTCGATGTCGTTCCATCGTCCTAAGGGACCTACAAACATCGTGAGGAGAAAAACCGGTAAAATTATGAGAAACGCAACTGCAACTTTGCGCTTTTGTTTGGCCACATGTTCTTCAGCCTCAGCACGAAGTTGAAGCGGACTCTTGAGTTCATTTGCTTCAAACCCCGCCTTTCGAATTGCGTCCATGCTTCTTGTTTTAATGTCGGCTTGTGCGAAACCAGGTTCAAGTTCAATCCATGCTTTTTCGAGCGGCAAATTCACGCTCACATGCTGAACACCGTCGATATTCCCGACAACTCTTGAGACTGAGGCAACGCATGCAGCACAGGTCATGCCTTGAACGCTCAATGTGACTTTTTCATCCATGAACTCACCTCAGATTAGGATGTACAACAATCGATAATGGTTTTTTGTTCATTTTGGTCAAAGGTCACACATCCACATCCACAGGTGCACAACCACCCAATTCCATCCCATCCTTTCCCTCCTTCTTGACGAACATAGAGACGTTTCATTTTGCAGTTGCAAGCACAGGCCTGTGCTTTGATTCGGACCATGATTACCTGTTTTTTGTAGTCAATATAAACCTGTTGTTTTGTAGTCAATAATCATTCATTGAGGATTTGAACATCCAACTCTCCGGACCAAACATCGACGCCGTGAATTCTGCACGAAACAAGTTGCCCAACTCGAAGCCATTCTTTTGGTTCAAGCGTATCTTCAGCCTCTGCACTCAACACTTTGAGGTCAAATTCATCGGTGACAAGTTGTTCATTCGGCTTAAATTGACGAAAATGTACTCGTCCTGAGATATAGCCTTCATCTGCGAGGTCAAGGAAAATCCAAGGTGTTCGGAGCCCGACAACTCTCGCCTTCCATTTCGATTGCAATGTATAAGGTGTTGAGTGTTCAAACAATTCATGTCCTTCGAGGAGTTTGAGGCCAAAAGCGTTGGCAACAAGACCCCATTCGAGTTTTTGAGCCGATCGTGCTCTTGCATTGCATTGTTCGGCATAACGATTCAATTCATCTTCCCCAATTGAAAATTCTTTACCGGCGAGATACGATTTTAATTGACGGTGAACAAGAAGGTCAGGATATCGACGAATGGGCGAGGTAAAGTGAACATAAGCATCGAGATTCAATCCAAAATGACCATGGTTTTCAGGAGAATAATATGCCCGTTGCATCAGCTGAAATAAGCCATGATCGACAACTCTTCGCGTTGATGATTTGAGGCTTGAAGCCTGTTGCTGTGCTTGTTCAAGTGATTGCAAGATATCATGACGTGCTTCTGGGTCGAGTACGGATACGAGATATTTGGGGGTTGAGTCCTGCGAAGTTTTCGCTAAATCACCAACATCAATGGAAACCCCTGCACCCATGCTCCCTAGAATGTTGGCAAGTTCGTCGACATCAGATTGACCGTGTTTTCTCGTGCTTGGCATCGGGAGTTCAATTGTCAATCCCAATGCATCAAACGTTGCATTCACAGATTCAACTTCTGGAGCGTCCGGTGGTGGATGACATCGCCACAACAATGGAGCACCATGTTTACCAAGAAAATGACCAATTGCGGCATTGGTTGCAACCATGAATGACTCAATCATTTTCGTTGCTTGGTTCGGCCATTTTACTTCAATCGAAATCTCTCCATCCTGTGTGATTCTTGGTCGCATCTCAGCCTGCTCGAGCCTCAATTTCACCTCGGATTCTTGCCATCGACGCGACAGGGCAAAATGTTCAGCGAATGCTTCATTTCCAAGGGCATCACCATAGGATAAATTTTCTCGTACTCGAATCACTGCTTCAAACACCTCGGTTTTCGTCACATTCATGCTTGCATTAACATGAAGGCAGACCACCATCGCCAATCGATCCACATTTGCTCGCAGAGAGCATAATTCATCAGCAAGTTTTGGAGGGAGCATTGGCAAGACAGCATGAGGCAAATACACCGACGTTGCTCTTGAAAATGCTTCATCATCGAGTGAGGTTTTTGGTCGAACATAATGTGCTACATCGGCAATAGCAACCCACAGTTTCCATCCAGGTTCTTGTTTTTCAAGATAAATTGCATCATCAAAATCTTTGGCGTCCACGGGGTCAATGGTGACAAAATCAAGATGACGTAAATCGGTACGCCCTTTGGCAACTTCTCCATCCCCATCCACCTCTGGAAGATGGGCCACATGTTCAACAAGTGAGGGCGGATATGAGGGTTGAAACGGATTTATCCCCTCCTTACGCAAAGTGAGAAGACGATTGGTCATAATGTCGCTTGCATTCCACGCTTCAACAAAAACGAGGGCGTAGGCCATCGCAGGTTCTGGGTGGCGAAATCGCAGTTTGCTTATTCGTACAGCACATTTTTTTGCTTGTTGAACCAAGTCAAATCCTGGCCAGTATCGGAGTTGTGTTTCAATATCGATGGAAAATTGTTCAGGAAGCGGGGCTCCGACGAGAAGTGCAATCCATGCTTGAATCAAGACCTGGTTCTGTTCTGAGGTGGCAAGTTCTTGTTTCAATGATTCAAGTGATACAGATTCAAACAACGTAGCCCAATTTGCAATAGACTCAGTAATGGCGTCGATTTCATTCTGGGAGCGAAAGCGGATGGTATCATCTTCGGAGCGAATGGCAAATGTACCTGCTTTTCGGGCTTCGCCAAACAGGTTCTGAACATCTGCTGAAAATGATTTTGCAAAAGCATTGTTGTCGTTGAATTGTTTTGATACAGATTCCAATGTCGAAAGGTGCTTGATGAGGGCATCCACACTCCAGTTTTCGTTCCACCATTCACCCTGTGATGTCGACATTCGTCGCCATAACCGCTGAGAAGGGTCTATTGTGGGACCTTTCTTCTTGCGTTTCGAGTGATTCTTTCGCATACGATGACCTCATTACAATCCAAGGTCACGAAGATTCTCAAGAGCCTGTTGCTGTTCTTTTGATAGTGATACACCCTCGAGTTCTGGAAGGACGAATTCGATTTCTAGTGGTCCTGAATTAAAACCTTCACCTAAAATTCGACGTCGGTCGCCACTTTGAGAATGTGGTTCTATATTCAATCGAACCGATTTCCCACTTGGAAGTTTGGTGGAAATTTTTCCGCCAAGGACAAGCATCGAATACGGCACCTCGACATACTGCACGAGAACATCCCCATCCCACGCCATGTGTTCTCCGGGGTCAACACGAATCGTCACATGAACATCTCCGGTTTCACCCTCAGGATGATCGTGCCCCTGTGCTTTCAATGTCTTCTTATCACCATGCTGAACACCGGGTTTTAATTTGAGTTTCAAAGTGACTTTTTTGGTTTCCATGCCCCTTCCAGTCGATTTGAAACGTTTGAATGAAAACGGAAAATCTCCGCCGTTTTTTGCTTCCTCAAGCGTCAGTACGAGGGCGACGTTGATTGGGGACGCTTTAGGTATGTTCTGCTGACGTTGTTGACCACCAAATGACTGGTTTGGTTGACCTCCACCAAACATGGATGAGAAGATATCTTGGATTCCACCCATGCTTTGACCATTCATGTTGAACCGGACATTACCTCCACCAAACCCTTGGCCAAACATATTCGACATCTGTTGTTGTTGGTCGTATTCTTGCCGAGCTTGCGGCGACTCTATTTTTTCATAGGCTGATTGAATTTCCTTGAATTTTGATTCGGCTGCTGAATCACCGGGATTACGGTCTGGATGGTATTGACGGGCTAATTTTCGATATGCTCGTTTGATTTCAGCATCTGTTGCTGACTTCGACACGCCCAGAACCTCATACGGGTTTCGTCCGCTCATCAACAAGACACGCCGTAGAGGCTCTTCATCAACCCTCGCATCATGGAAATTTGACGATGCTCAACCTCAAAGATGTTCGTCAACAACAAATCAAGTGACTTAGAGTTGCCCTTGGCCTTCAGGTTGGAATTGTGTTTGAGGCTGAGATACTGCTGGTTGAGCAGGTTGCTGTGTTGCGGCTGGCCAAGGTGCAGGAGTTGCTGCTGGAGTCGCTTGAACAGTTGATGGTACAACCCCTTGCGATTGAACGGCAGGTTGCGTTACATTTTGAAAGGTGGATACCGTATGTTGTGGCACTGCAGTTGTTGCTTGCATAGGGGTCATCTGAGTTGATGCAGGTTGTGGTACAACTGATGCAGCAGGCACTGCAACTGATTGCGGAATGGCTTGGACTGTTGCTGTCCTTCCACCCATAACATCAACCTTTGATGTTTCGATGACCGCTTCGCCAAGGGTAGCACTGCTGATGAGAGAATTCACATAGTCAATTGTAGAAGAGACCCGGTCAATGTTGACATTTACACCTTCGATGAGTGATGCTTTGAAGGCAAAACCATAGGTTGCACCACCGCTTGTCTCGAAACCAATGAACATTGTTTTCTGTAAGTAATAATGAAGCAAAAATCCCAGCCCAACAATGACGAAGACTATCCCCAATGTTTCTCCTGCCAATGTAGTTATTAGTCCGACGAACGAAAAAATGACTCCAAAGAGGAGAGAAAAGAATGGCTTTTTGTATCCTCCAAGAAATGCACCGATGTTTGGTAATGGTGTAGAGATTTGGGAGGAACCAAAAACAGAAGAGCTTTGATACGAAATGGACCCTCTCGACACCTTTAGTGTGGTTGTGGGATCAAGTCCAATGAGTGTCAAGAGAAAATTGAATATTCCTTTCTGTCTTGCTTCGATCCAGACGTGGGCTCCAGATATGCCAGTTTCGTCGATTTGATATCTGCGCAGGACGAGTGGTGATGTTGTATCCATGGTTAAAATGGTGAAATTTTAGATGATAAAATTTTTCATTGGATTCAACGAGAGTGATTCGTACCTTTTGCGGAGTGGTTATAATGAGGAGGTTTGTGGCTCGGTGGGCTGAGGTTATACCATGTCTGACGAAAATGCAAATCAAAAATCATTTGAACAGCGTGTACAAGACCGTCAAGATTGGATTGAGTCGCAATTTCGACGCATCACTCGCGGGTCTTGGGCACGTATCATTCGAATGGCTAAGAAACCGACAAAACAAGAATTCCGCCAGACCGCAATTATCTGTGGCATCGGCCTTTTCGTTCTTGGAGCCATCGGCTTTGCAATTCTCGTCTTGATGGACAACTTCTTTCCGTGGCTTATTCACGATGTCTTTGGCATCGCAAATCCCTGAGGTGAAAAAATGAGTGAAGCATTTGTAGCATTTGTACGATTTGAAGAAAAACTTCTCATGCTGAAGCGCAGCAACACAGCTGCCGATTTCTCTGGCATGTGGGATGGTGTTTGGGGCTCCGGTTCAGGCACAGACCCAGAAGAAGTCATCACACGAGTTTCAGAATGTACCGGCATTCCAACCGAGGCACTTGTTTACCACGGTCACGGACCGGACAGAGGCATTGTCATGGACTCAGGTAGTCTTGTTGATGTTGTGCCAGTGCTCGTCGTTTCCGCCACCGAAGATGTGGAACCTGCGGGCATTTACACACACGCTGAATGGGTTGACCCAGGTAAAATTCAGGAGTACACCTGCATCTTTTCAAATCTTGATATGGACAACTCCACCAAGTTGTTTCGGGAAATGTACGGGTCTGTCGGTTCATTCCTTTACATCGTCAAAACCGCTATCAACTCCGAAATTCGAGTCGTTGATGAAATGGGAGCCCGTCTCACTGGTTCGGGTTCGCTCACTGACCTTGATGAAGAAATTATGTCGATTCTTCATCCAACTGGAATGCGAGGGTATGTCTTTGTTGAAGCAAGTGCACTTCACCACGTTGAGAAATTGATCGGTCGAAGTGGTGGCCGTGACCCGTCATCTCGACGAGGTGTCAATCAAACACCGCTCAAGAATGCAAAATCCGTCCTACCTGGAGAAGCACCGCTTGAAGATATCTTGCCTTACCTTGAACCGAAGTCGGTGACTCACGGTATCGAAATTGGATGTATTGTCGAAATTATTTCAGGTGCATTCAAGGGCGAAAAGGCTCGTGTCCTCTCGGTCCAAGATACCAAGAACGAAGTGAGTCTTGACCTCTATGAAAATCCAATTCCTATGACAATCAGCATGCGTGGCGACCATGTTCGAGTTTACGAGCGGGTCGACGGCTAACATTTTATAACGCGGTGCGATTAAATAGGGGTTTCAAGTCGGGCAAGTTGCTCAGGTTATGAGAGGAGTTGATTTCAATGCCAAAACCATGGACTTCAGAACTCATCAAGAAATCTCTTGGTGTGAAGAAGTGCAACGGAAGCCTTGAAGCAGCGACCGAAAACTTGCCTTTGGAAGAAGCAATGAAAATTGCACAACAAAAAGCAGGTGACGGACACTTGACTGGCCGAGATCTCAAAGCACAAACACGCGAAGTTATCGGAACTTGCGTCTCAATGCGAGTAAAGGTCGACGGGCACTGGGCCAATGACGCCCTCGAAATCATTGCAAAAGGAGAATGGGACGAGCGGTTTAATTGAGCATCACGAATTGCGGGAGAGGTTGAACACCTCGCTGACCGCAGAGGTGAGGAAATATGGAAGAAAACATCACACAAGCCATCCAAGCAGCACTTGCTGCAGCACCAAAGAGAAAGTTCGTTGAATCGATAGATATCGCATTCACCATCAAAGATGTGGACTTGAAGAATCCGAACAATCGAATCAAAGAAGAAATTCGATTGCCATCTGGCCGTGGAAAAGAAATCAAAGTTGCTATGTTCGCAACCGGCGAAGCAGCATCGAAAGCAAAAGAAGCTGGTATCAAGGTCATTTCCCCCCAAGAAATAGAAGATTTGGGTTCTAATAAGGGACGAGCAAAAACCATTGCAAACCAGCATGACTTCTTTTTGTCCGAAGTACCCCATATGGGTCTAATCGGACGTTACCTTGGTACTGTTCTCGGTCCACGAGGTAAAATGCCTCGACCTGTTCCACCAACACTTGACCCAGGTGTATTGGCAAACGGACTTCGATCAACCGTTGTCGTCAAATCTGGAGACAAAATGACATTCCATGCGACCTTCGGAACCGTAGAACAAAGCGAAAACGACCTTGTCGCAAATGCAATGGAAATTTACAACCGTGTCATCGGAAAACTCGAACGCGGTGCTGGCAATATCCGCTCAGTCTACATCAAGACCACCATGGGTCCTGCTCAAAAACTCGAGGTGATGTTGTGATTCCAAAAGTCATGAACTGGAAGCGAGACACCGTCGACAAGCTTCATGCTCTGCTCACCAGCGGGGAAACAATTGCTGTCATCGATATTCACGGTGTTCCTGCCGATTCGATGATTGGCATGAGGGCAAACCTTCGTGACAACATGGAGATTATGGTCGCAAAGAAACGACTCATGAAAATCGCTTGGGACAAAGCCGGCTTTGATGAAGCTGACCTTGAAACACTCTACGAAACTGCCGTACAACCTGCACTCGTTTCAAGTAGTGCTCTCAACTCATTTGCACTCTTTACCGAACTCAAGAAAACCGAAGCTGGTCGTGCAGCAAAGCCTGGTGATGTCGCACCTTTCGACATCGTTGTCGAAAAACAAGACACCGGTATGAAGCCTGGACCAATTGTCGGTGAACTCAATTCGGTTGGCATTCCTGCTAAAATCGTGCAAGGCTCTGTTCACATCCAGAAAACGACCACCGTACTCAACGCTGGAGAAACTTTCGAAGGCGACCTCGGTATGATGTTATCAAAGGTTGGCATCAACCCCATCATCACCGGTCTTCGACTCTGCGGTACGATTGAAGAAGGTGTTGTTTTCTCACCAGAAACACTCGATATCGATTACGATCAATTCGGTGAAGACCTCATTGGATACGCTGCAGGTGCGTTCAACGTCGCCTGCTTCATCCGATGGTTCACACCACAAACCGTGCCAACCCTCATTGCTAAAGCAAGTGGCGAGGCCTTCTCTGTGGCTATGGAAGCAGAAATTACCAACGCTGAAACCATGCCACACTTCATTGCCAGAGCACATGCAAGCCTCATGGGCGTTGCTGGTGC
>Ga0255766_10005448_pt1 | contig 10563 bp, 7 predicted proteins | sample 071ome_23_FD_179966 | JGI IMG/M metagenome (GOLD analysis project Ga0255766, IMG submission 179966) | Coastal salt marsh microbial communities from the Groves Creek Marsh, Skidaway Island, Georgia - 071403BT metaG (version 2) | ecosystem: Environmental > Aquatic > Marine > Intertidal zone > Salt... | reverse complement strand
ATTCTTTCTCCGGTCATAAGTTCACGGTTGGCTCTCACATGATGTCCGTCACCAAGATCCAGCCAATGGTCAGCATCGTCTGTTGCTAACTGAAACGCCGCTGGCCAGCGTCCTGGGTCGTTGCCACCGGACTGAGCGAGCGCGTCAAAATCCAGCGGACGGGCGATATCAGGATGGGGCACGGCCCGCAGCAGCGACTGTGTATAAGGGTGAGTAGGTTTCGAGAATAAAGCCTCTCGGGATGCTAATTCGACGATCCGCCCCTGATGCATTACAGCGATCCGATCGGCGATGTAGTCGATCACCGCTAGATTGTGGGAGATAAACAGGTACGTCAGTCCTAATTCTGCTTTCAGGTCTTTGAGCAGATTAAGGACCTGTGCTTGTATGGAGACGTCAAGCGCAGAGACCGGCTCATCGCAAATTAAAAGCTCTGGCTGCAAAGCCAACGCGCGGGCAATGCTGATGCGCTGTCGCTGACCGCCCGAGAAACTGTGGGGATACCGGCTTAGGAAGCGCGGATCCAGGCCGACCAGACGCATGAGTTCCTGTACCAACTCTCTCTGTGACTCCCGATCACCGCGCTGGTGGATCACCAACGGTTCCCGAACAATATCGAAGACCGTCATGCGGGGGCTTAGGGAGCTGAAAGGGTCCTGGAAGACGAGTTGCATTCTTCGACGAAAGGCTAAGAGCGCTTCGCCTTCGAGACCCAGCACGTCGATGACACCTTCCCTCGAATGGTATCGAATGTCACCCGTGTCCGGTCGAAGCGCTCTCATAAGCATTTTGCTGACCGTCGTCTTGCCGCACCCACTTTCGCCAACGAGGCCAAGGCATTCGCCGCGCCGGATCGAGAAGTTCACATCATCCACTGCCAGAATCTCTGAGGAGGTCTTGTTAAAAAATCCCTCAGAACGAATGGTGAATCGCTTGGAGAGGCCCCTAACCTCCAGAAGATCGCCCGCCGCCGCGCCGCCGCCCGGGGCAGCGCGAAAATGGTCTGTCAATTCATGCTGGATGGGACGTACCGGAACCAGTCGTTCTTCAGGCTTCATGCCGAAACGCGGCACCGCCTTAAATAATGCAGATAGATATGGATGTTGTGGATTTGTGAACAGCATGTGCGAGGGCCCGCGTTCCACGATCTTTCCGTGATACATGACGACGAGTTCACGAGCCATATTTGCAACCACGCCAAGATCATGAGTGATAAGGAGCAGGGCCATCTTCAACTCCGTTTGCAAATCCCGGATCAAGCGGAGGATCTGAGCCTGCACCGTAACATCCAGCGCGGTCGTGGGTTCGTCGGCAATGAGCATCGCAGGTCGGCAGATCAGCGCCATGGCGATCATGGCGCGCTGGCGGAGTCCTCCTGAAAGCTCGAAAGGGTACGTGCGAAGTGCACGCGCAGGATCAGGAAATCCGACCATCTCGAGCATCGCTTCGGTCCGGGCGATCCCCTCGGCGTGACTTAACGGGTGGTGCAGGAAGAGCGCTTCGCTGATTTGGTCGCCGATCGTATGAAGGGGCGAGAGCGATACCATGGGCTCCTGAAAAATAATGGATATACGACCGCCGCGAATCGACTGAAAGCGATGACTATCTCGGGCAAGCGACGCGATGTCGACCGGGTCCGGCGCTGCAGAGTCTCTGAGGAGGATTTGGCCCTCGGTAATGACTGCATTGCTCGGCAAGATGCCCATAATCGCTTGGGCTGTTACGGATTTTCCCGATCCCGATTCACCGACAAGCGCCACAGACTGACCTTCGTAGACATCAAAGTCGACGCCTTTCAACGCTTCGACCTCGCCTGTCGCCATACGAAAGGCAATCTTTAAGTTGCGTACCGATAGTAGAGGCTCGTTCATCGCACCAACTTAAACATTAAAAGTCGATCAGATACAAGGCTGGGGTATTTCCATTCCATTATTGATGAATACAGCCCGAGCGCGATCCGGGTAATCGGTGGTGAGGCCCGTAACGCCCCAGCGGATGGCTGATTCCATTTGCTCTGCAGAGTTCACAGTCCAGGGGTGGACGCCAAGGCCCATGTCTTTCGCCTGTCGTACGGTCTTCGCCGATAGGTCGCCGATCCATGGACCCCAGTAGTCACCGCCAGCCGCCTTAATGGCTGCTGAGACGCTATGGTTGAAGCGAAAAGGATCAAAGCCTGCCAGCCATGGCGACGACTCGGATGGGAGTACTGTGGGTTCCTCATCATTTTCTGAGCTGAGAAAACCAACCCAAATCTTCGGGGCCTGGCGCTTTACCTCAAGGAGGAGTCGCCAATCAAAGGCTTGTAACCACGTATGGGCTTCCAGGCCATATCGCCGGATCTCTTCGATGACGATTCGAGCGTAGTCGCGCGCGGGAGGCGTGTCGTCTGGTCTGTCCGGATGGGATTTCAGCTCAATATTGAGAATTGGTTTTTGCCCGTGAAGCGTTTTCCACCATGCTGCGAGATCCGCCAGCAGGGGTATTTTTTCACCATCGATGCTCTGTTGCTCAGGGAAGCGCTCCTGTAGGGACGAGCCCGGCCGAATTCTTCCGATATCGAGTGTCTGCAGCTCGGGTGCGGTTAAGTCACGCACCCGCGGCGCAGGCTTGTCTACCCACCGGCCATCAGGACCCCGACAAATCTCAGAATTGAGACGATGGTCATGATGAATCACAACTCGCTCGTCTTTGCTGATAAGCACATCAAGTTCTAGTCCGTCGACACCAATCTCACAGGCGCGTCGAAAAGCGGAGAGGCTGTTCTCTGGGGCTAACCCCCGGGCCCCGCGATGACCATGGATAACGATAGCGTCTGATTGCGTGTTCATGGTCGTAATGGGGTGACGAGGACTGAACCGCCACTATATTATTGACAGCAGGTCGCCGCCAGCGCGACAAATCACGATTGACCCCTACGCTATGACTTTACTTGACTCAAACGCACTCTCTGCGGGTCGTGACTGGCTGGAAGGGTTGGGCTTTAATCTTTGTGCCGTTCTGGATGTCGAGACGTTCAGTGGAGAATTGCGTAGCGCCTTTAAAGCAGTTCGAGCGATGCCAGGGCCCGATGAGCGACTGGTGGTGCTGGGCATGGCAGGCTCTGCCATGTGGACCCATCTTGAGGAGAGATCTTCTGGGGCGGATCACCCGTTTGACGATTTCTCCCGAGAGGCGGCGCTTTCAGTCAGTCAGAGATTTTGGGGGGACCCTTCGGCGCGGATTCTTTACCCGGGGGTCTTGCCGATACCGCTACAACAACTGGGCCGTGTCGCTGGCTGGGCCTGCCCATCACCGCTAGGGCTTGATATCAGCCCTGTGTACGGACCCTGGTTTGCCTATCGGGCGGTGTTTTTTGTTAAAAGCCCTTTGCCATTTACGAGCGTCGAGACAGCCCAGTCTCCGTGTCGGAGTTGCGAGACGAAGGCTTGCGTGACGGCGTGTCCCGCTGGGGCCGTGGATCCTGAGGGCGCATTTCAATTGGACGCTTGCCTCACCCAACGGATAGATGATCCCTCAGGATGCGGAAAGCGATGTCGGTCGAGACTGGCGTGTCCGGTGGGCGCCGAGTACCGCTACAGCGAAGCGCAACTGGATTATCACGGCCAACGCTCCCTAGATGCGCTCAAACGTTGGTATGCCGAGAAAAGCTGAAAATCCACGTTATTGACCAGAAGGTGTATTGGGCTAAACGCCTGACTTCTGTAGAATTCGAGCGTTTAAATTAGTAAGTAAATCAACGACGAGGTCGAGGACCTCACGAGAGAACGACTATGTTTAGCATGAAAGACACGATTGCCGGATTTGACCCTGAATTGGCGGAAGCCATGACGAATGAGCGTCGCCGCCAAGAGGAGCACATCGAGCTTATTGCCTCTGAAAACTACACCAGTCCAAGAGTGCTGGAGGCTCAAGGCAGTGTCTTAACCAATAAATATGCCGAAGGCTATCCGGGTAAGCGTTATTACGGCGGGTGCGAGTTTGTCGATGTGGCTGAGCAGCTGGCGATTGATCGCGCCAAGCAGCTCTTCAAGGCGGATTACGTAAACGTTCAGCCACACTCGGGATCGGGAGCAAACGCTGCGGTGTACATGGCGTTACTTAATCCCGGTGATACGGTTCTCGGTATGAGCCTTGCTCATGGCGGTCACCTCACGCATGGTGCCGCGGTTAACTTTTCGGGCAAGCTCTACAATCCCGTGCAATATGGCTTGAATACAGCTACCGGCGAGATCGATTACGACCAGGTCGAGCAATTGGCCAAAGAGCATAAACCTAAAATGCTGGTCGCCGGGTTCTCGGCATATAGCCGCTTTCTTGACTGGCAGCGATTCCGCGATATCGCGGACAGCATCGGCGCATACTTTCTTGCCGACATGGCTCACGTCACGGGGCTTGTAGCGGTGGATCTCTATCCCAGCCCGCTGGCCATTGCCGACGTGACGACATGTACGACGCATAAAACCCTTCGAGGTGCTCGCGGCGGCATGATCATGGCTCGAGCTAATCCCGAGATTGAAAAGAAGCTAGCCTCTCTGGTCTTTCCGGGAACGCAGGGCGGACCGCTCATGCACGCGATTGCCGGAAAGGCGGTGGCCTATAAAGAGGCGTTGCAGCCTGAGTTTCGAACCTATGGCGAAAATGTCATTGCAAATGCGCGCTCAATGGCAGCGGCATTTATTGACCGAGGCTACAACATTGTCTCTGGAGGCACGGATAACCATCTGTTCCTCTTGGATCTCATAAAGCAGGGTATCACGGGAAAAGACGCTGACGCCGCTCTGGGGCGCGCTAACATCACCGTCAATAAGAACTCGGTGCCAAACGATCCTCAGTCGCCGTTTGTGACCAGCGGACTGCGTATCGGCTCGCCGGCCGGAACCACCCGAGGTTTCGGCGAGGGTGAGATGGGTCAGATCGCCCACTGGATCTGTGATGTGCTGGACAATATGGGCGATGAGTCCGTTGTCGAATCTGTAAAGGACAAGGTTCTTGAACTATGCTCTCGTTTCCCGGTGTATCGGGACGCTTGATAGTCGATTGCTAACCCGTCGGTAAACAAGGTCGGCGCACCGCCGAACACACTTGAACACCCCAATCGGTAACGATGGGGAACTTGCATGAAGCGCTTCAGAGGACGCGTGAAAAAGAATCGCTATTCGGTTTTTAGTCTCGCCCGCAACGCGGTCAGTTATCACCAAGACTGGCCAGAGGCGTGGCGCAGTCCTGATCCGGCCTCAGAGTACGACGTCATCGTCGTCGGTGGCGGGGGGCATGGCTTGGCTACCGCGTATTACCTCGCCAGTCAGCACGACGTGGGACGCATTGCCCTCGTTGAAAAGGGCTGGATTGGCGGCGGTAACACGGGCCGTAACACGACGATCGTGCGGTCAAACTATTTGTGGGATGAAGCGGCCCACCTTTATGAAAAGTCGCTCAAGCTATGGGAAGGCTTAAGTCAGGAGCTCAACTTTAATGTGATGTTCAGTCAGCGCGGGGTGATGAATCTCGGTCATACCCTGCAGGACATGCGCGACATTTACCGCCGTTCTAATGCAAACCGACTGAACGGAATAGACAGCGAAATCCTGACGCCTGCTGAGATAAAGGCGCTTGTGCCGGCGATGAACGTTTCCCCCGACACGCGGTATCCTGTCTTGGGTGCGTCGTATCAGCCCCGTGGAGGTGTCGCTCGCCACGACGCCGTAGCGTGGGGGTTCGCGCGCGCTGCCGATGCTCGAGGGGTCGATATCATCCAGAATTGCGAGGTGACCGGTATCCGTCGGGCAAATGGCCGGGTAACCGGTATCGAAACCAGTCGAGGCTTCATCGGCGCAAAGAAAGTGGGTGTGGTGGTAGCCGGTCACGCAAGTGTTCTCGCAGACATGGCCGGTTTCAGGTTACCCGTTGAAAGTCATCCTCTCCAGGCATTGGTCTCGGAACCTCTTAAGCCCGTGCTCGATACGGTTGTGATGTCTAACGCGGTACATGGCTACGTCAGTCAGTCCGATAAGGGGGAGCTTGTGATTGGCGCGGGGATTGACGCCTATACGGGCTATGGTCAGCGCGGAAGCGTTTCCATCATTGAGGGCAATGTGGCAGCTATCGTTGAACTTTTTCCGGTATTTAGCCGTGTTCGAATGCTGCGCCAGTGGGGAGGGATCGTTGATGTGTGCCCGGACGCGTGCCCCATCCTCTCGAAAACACCGGTGACCGGCCTTTACTTCAATTGTGGTTGGGGCACCGGGGGCTTTAAGGCAACGCCGGGGTCGGGTTGGGCGTTTGCGCACACGATAGCTCACGACGCGCCGCATGAATTGAACGCTGCGTTTTCAATTGACCGCTTTTACTCGGGAGCGCTCATTGATGAGCACGGTGCGGCGGGAGTCGCGCACTAATTGACCCACGGAGACCTGCTGCGTGCTTGAGATTGAATGCCCCTGGTGCGGATCGCGCGATCAGGATGAGTTTCATTACGGAGGAGAGGCGCACATCGTGCGTCCCGCCGATCCTGATGCGCTCAATGATGAGCAGTGGGGCGATTATCTTTTCTTTCGGACAAATACAAAGGGCGCTCACGCGGAGCAGTGGTGCCATTCTTCCGGGTGCCGACGTTGGTTTAATGTGATTCGCGATACCGTCAGCTATGCGATCCGAGGGGTTTATCGGGTCGGCGACGAACCGCCGAGCGACGACCTGTGAGCGGGGCGCGGCGGCTTTCGGCGGGCGGTCTTATTGATCGATCGCAAAGAATTCATTTCGAGTTCAACGGGAAGCGTTACTCGGGCCATCCCGGGGATACCCTGGCGTCAGCCCTCCTCGCGCAGGGCGTCAGAATTTTCGGCAGGAGTTTTAAGTATCACCGTGCCCGCGGGGTGATCGGGGCGTGGGCGGAAGAGCCTAATGCCTTGGTGCAGGTCGGAGAAGACGGCTTCAGCACCCCAAATCTTCGCGCAACACAGGTCGAGATCTATGATGGACTGATCGCGCGGACGGTGAGCGGGTGGCCAAGTCTGAAATTTGACGTCGGCGCCGTTAACAACCTGGTTTCAAGACTCCTTCCGGCAGGGTTTTACTACAAGACCTTCATGTGGCCGCGTCGCGCTTGGATGCGCTACGAGCACTTTATAAGGAAGGCGGCGGGCTTAGGTCGGACACCTGAAAAACCGGATCCGGATCGATACGACAAGCGACACGCCCATTGTGATGTGTTGGTCGTGGGCGCGGGGCCGGCGGGTCTCATGGCTGCACTTGCTGCGGGTCGGTCAGGCGCGAGAGTGATCCTTGCCGATGACCAGGCGCGCTTTGGGGGCGATCTGCTGACTTCGCAGCCGCAGATTGGGGGACGACCTGCTCTGGATTGGGTAGATCGCACCGTGGCAGAGCTTCAGGAAATGCCGGAGGTCACGCTTCTGCAGCGGGCGACGGTAGTAGGGTACTTCGATCACAATTTTCTAACCATTAACGAGCGCCGGACGCATCATTTGCCTCCGGGATCCGGGGATCAAAGGATCACGCGCGAGCGGCTGTGGCGCGTACGAGCCAAGCAGGTGGTCCTCGCAACCGGGTCTATAGAGCGGCCGCTGGTTTTCGATGGAAATGATGCACCTGGCGTGATGCTCTGCTCAGCAGTGAGCACCTATATCCGACGTTACGCCGTGAGCCCAGGTAAGAGCGCGGTTGTCTTTACCAATAATGACTCCGGTTATCAAGCGGCCGTGGATATGCGTGAGGCTGGAATCAAAGTGGCTTGTGTGGTCGATTCGAGAAGCGCTTCGGGTCAGACGGCCGCCGCGCAGATGGCAGACCTGGGTATTGTGGTTCACTTCAAGCACGTCATATCTTCTGCGCAAACGGGCAGTGAGGGTTTGACTCGTGTAGAGCTTTCTAAACTCGCCGCGTCCGGTGAGACGATCTATTCGCATCAAGGCATGATTGACTGCCAGATTCTCGCCATGTCAGGGGGCTGGAGTCCGGTCGTGCACTTGCATTCCCAATCGGGTGCGAAGCCCATTTATGATGCCGATCGCGTGTGTTTCGTCCCGGGTAAGTCGATACAGGCGGAGCGCTCTGTGGGGGCATGCCGCGGGTCGTTCGCCCTGAATGCCTGTTTATCGGAGGGCGCGAAGGCCGGAGTCGATGCGGCTTCGGATGCCGGTTTTGCGTCCCCCGGGGTGGATGTGCCCTCGACTGATCTCCGTGACGAAGTACCCGTAGAAGCCCTCTGGGAAGTGCCTACCAATATGCTGGATGGCGATCGATCCAAGAAGTTTGTGGATTATCAGAACGATACGACCGCGTCGGATATTCGTCTTGCGTCGCGCGAGGGCTACCGATCAATCGAACATGTGAAGCGCTATACCGCGCTCGGATTCGGCACCGATCAGGGGAAGCTTGGCAACATAAACGGGCTCGCTATTTTAGGTAAGACCTTAAATAAGGAACCGGGCGAGGTGGGAACGACCACGTTTCGGCCTAATTACACGCCGGTTACCTTTGGTGCGATGGCGGGTCGAGCCTTAGGTGAGACACTGTTTGATCCGGTTCGCAAAACTGCGATTCATCCCTGGCATGTGCAATGGGGTGCCATGTTTGAGAATGTGGGGCAGTGGAAGCGTCCCTGGTACTACCCCCGGGCCGGAGAGACGATGCATCAGGCGGTGGACCGCGAGTGTCTTGCTACACGCAATAGTGTCGGCGTTCTGGATGCCTCCACGCTTGGCAAGATCGATATTCAGGGCCCGGATGCGGCTGAGTTCCTGAATTGGATCTACACCAATAATTGGAGCAACTTACAGCCTGGTCGGTGTCGGTACGGATTCATGCTTGGCGAAGACGGCATGGTCATGGATGACGGGGTAACGACCTGTATTGCCCCGAACCATTACCTGATGACCACGACGACCGGCGGTGCGGCCCACGTTATGGCCTGGATGGAGCGCTGGTTACAGACCGAGTGGCCTCATCTGAAGGTATACCTCACGTCGGTTACAGACCATTGGTCGGTAATGAGTGTTGCGGGACCCAACGCAAGAACGGTTATTCAGGCTGCGGGATGCGATGTCGATCTTGAAAACGACAGCTTTCCGTTTATGAGCATGCGCGAGGGAACCGTTGCGGGAATTCCGGCGCGTATCAGTCGGATCAGCTTCAGCGGTGAACTGGCGTTTGAGATTAGCGTTAACGCGAATCAGGGTCTCGCGCTCTGGCGATCGGTTATGGCCGCGGGGCGACCTTTCGATATCACGCCGTATGGCACTGAGGCGATGCATGTGCTTCGCGCTGAAAAAGGCTACGTCATTGTGGGCCAGGACACCGACGGGTCGGTGACCCCCATCGATCTCGGCATGAATTGGATCGTCTCTCAGACAAAAGATTTCATCGGTAAGCGCTCATTAGCGCGATCCGACACTCACCGGGATAATCGCAAGCAGCTGGTGGGTTTATTGACCCAAAAACCAGACTTCGTTCTTCCAGAGGGCGCACAGCTTGTTAACGCCCCTCAATCGGAGATGCCGGTTCCCATGATCGGCCACGTGACCTCCAGTTACCATAGCGCGTGTCTTGGGCGATCTATAGCGCTCGCGCTGGTTAAGGGCGGAGCCTCCCGACAGGGTGCAACTATCTACGCACAATTGATGGACGGATCAATCGTGCCCGCGGTGATTTGTGATCCCGTCTTCCTGGATCCTCAAAACGAGAAGACTCACTCTTGACCACCCCGATTATCATTACGACTGCCATCACAGGCTCCCAGCCGCGGAAAAAAGACAACCCCGCCGTGCCGGTTACCCCTGTCGAGCAGATTGAATCCACTCACGAGGCGTTTGAAGCAGGCTCATCGCTGGTTCATATCCACGTTCGCGATGTTGACGAGAATCCGTCTTCCGATCCGGATCTTTTCGCCCAGGTTCAGGAAGGAGTTGTGAAGCATTGCCCGGGCATGATCGTACAGTTCTCGACAGGCGGGCGGGGCAGGGAGGCCGATAAGCGTGGCGCCATGCTCAATCTCAAACCCGATATGGCCTCTCTCGCTACCGGGTCGGTGAATTTCCCGGGAATGATTTACGAAAATCCACCCCAACTCATTGATGCGCTGGCTCAGGATATGCAGACCTATGGGGTCAAGCCCGAGATCGAGGTGTTCGATGCTGCGATGCTGTACAACGCCGTGAAGCTTGCCGAGGCCGGAAAAATCCCGTCGCCAATCCACGTTCAGTTTGTGATGGGCATTCCTGGCGCGATGCCCGCGCGGCGCAAACTGCTGGAGTTTTTAGTCGATGAACTTAAAGCGCTTGCTCCGACGGCAACATGGTGTGCGATGGGTATCGGGCGCAATCAATTCGAGGTCAATAAATGGAGTCTTGAGATGGGAGGGCATGCGCGCACGGGATTTGAAGATAACGTAAAGATCGGCAAAGATACGCTCGCGCCGAGTAACGCCGCCCTGGTCAAACTGATCACGGATGCCGCAGCAGACTATGACAGGCATCCGGCAAGCCCGAGTGAAGCGCGAGCGCTGCTTGGTCTCACAGCGTAATGACCGGCATTTTTCTTCTAGACAGC
>Ga0255766_10005442_pt1 | contig 10570 bp, 8 predicted proteins | sample 071ome_23_FD_179966 | JGI IMG/M metagenome (GOLD analysis project Ga0255766, IMG submission 179966) | Coastal salt marsh microbial communities from the Groves Creek Marsh, Skidaway Island, Georgia - 071403BT metaG (version 2) | ecosystem: Environmental > Aquatic > Marine > Intertidal zone > Salt... | reverse complement strand
ATTTCCAATATTGTTATTTTATCTAATAATTCCCCTAATGAAATTTCTATATTTATTCCCATAATTTATTTTTTCCCATTTCTCTGATAGATATATTGTTCTATTTTTTATAATATCATGAAAAAACAACTCTCCCTTTATGTTTAATCTATCAATTAAGTTTAAAAATGAAGAATTTACACAATGAATTTCTTTGGCATTTTCAATAAGTTTTCTGTATAGAAATATGTTTTGAAATATGTCTTCTTCTTTTCTGGGATAAATTATTTTCTTTTTAGAGAGCTTTTTTAGCTTATATGATCCTTCAGATGATTCGTTGTGTACAAATAAATATCCTTCTTTTACTGAGGTATTATATAAACTAAGCAAGTGTTCATACTGCATTCTTTCTTCATCATTTTCAATAGGTAAATTGAAGTATTCATAAGAAATTTGGTAATCTAAATTTAATTGTTTATAAAAGGATACGTTAAAGGGATCTTGCAAGTTATCAAATCCAATTTTTAAAATGTCTAGTTTTTTTAATTTTGCAAAATTAAAAATATCTTCATTTTCGTTTTTAATTTTGAATAAATTTATATTTTTATTTTCTTTGTATAAATAACTTATTGCCTTAAAATTTTTCTCTTTAACTGGAAGATATATTTGCTTTTGAACTGCTAAAAAATTTACTAAACCATTACAAACTATATGATCGCCTAGACCTAAGTGATGGTATATAATTATTTCTGAAGATTCTTTAAGCTCATCTAAATTTGTAAATATTTTCACCATATTTAATTATAAATTTAAAAAAACTTTGTGGGCGCTACAGGATTTGAACCTGTGACTTCTTCCTTGTAAGGAAAGAACCATTAAATACTAGGTTGTATCACAGAGTATCAATTTAAAGAGTCAATGAAATTAAGCTCTATCAAAAAGATATCAGAAGTTGTCAGAGAGTATCTACAGTTTTTAAAAATTTGTGGGTGTTTTGTGGGTGCGAAAATTTTTTAGTCTTTGCTCCATAGCCATTTAATACATTCTGAACTAGGTTTATTAACCATTTCTGACAAAGAATGTTTAGTTACATTTAAACTTTCAGGGTTTAAAACAGATATCTCGACTGTTAAATTATCTGGATTAATTTTGATTAAACCTTGATCAAACAACTTATGATGATTTCTACATAAAGGTAAACCATTTTTAGGATTTTGTATTAAATCAATTCCATATACATCAACTTTTTTATAAGGTATTAAATGAGCAGCTTCAATAATTAATTGATTATCTATTTCACAAAATGAGCACTCTGAACCATACCTTTCTAAAACATCTTTTCTAAATTTAGACTGAAACTTTCTAACTTCGGTTGTTGAAAATTTTTTAACTTCTGTTTTTTTAATTCTTTTAATCTCGATAGGTTTGTTGTCAATATTTCCAGGATTTATTTGTATAGAATCTGAAGCATAGTTATATTCAATTTCTCCTATTGTCCATTCGATTAACTCAATAAATTCATTAGTAAAGTTTTCATTTTCTAATTCCGTAACCTCAATCCAATTATCTCTTTTTGAAAATACTTGTGAAAAATCTTTATTTGGAATGATTAAATTTAGTTTATTTATAAATTCATCTTGAAAATCCGAACTATTAAAAGGAAATTTATTAGTTATTTGATTTGGATTGTCTAAGGTGTTGTACCAAGTTGAAGTAGTAATCTTTCCATCAAAAGATATACGAAAGAGATAAAAATTTATATCTTTCAAAACTTGATTTTTTAATTTGTATGCAAAACTGACTGTACCCCAACCAGTTTTGTTCTTACCAAAATATAATTTACCTCTTGATTTATTTTCAAGGTTTTCAAGACCCCAATCATAAAGTGTTTGATAAATAGATAGTGGCTTATCTCCTAACTTAGAATAAGAATCAATCATTTGTTGGTGTGTCAATTGTGAATCAATTTCTATACCACTATCTAATAGTTGCTCTGCGTAATTATCTTTAAGTGACCAATTTCCAGACCCTAAATCTTCATTACTAAAAATATCAACTTTTCCATTCCACGCCTCTGAATCAGATGAATTTCTTTCAAGCGTTGCTCTAACTTGAGCCTGCCAGGTATTGTGATTACTTATTGATGGTCTTATTAAATTTATTTCTTCATAAATTTCACTCAAATGTCCTGCTCCATCCAAGTTTTCTAACGCTTTTAATACCGAATCAAGCCATTTCTCTTTTTTAGTATCAGTTAGAATTCTTGTTTGAAATCCCATTTCTTCAATTTTTTTAATCTGAGGAGCTCCAAAAGCCCTTCTTCTCCAACCAATGTCGAATTTTTCGTTATTTTCAATCAGCTTTCTCTCAATAGATCTAATCCATAAAGCTTTTGGTGGATAAGATTTGTTGTTGTGCAATATTTCATATTTTATATTTTCACCAAAGTTGTGTTTTTTAAGAAATTCATTTCTACCAATAGAATCCAATTCTTCTATGGTTTCTAACATTTCAGAATAGTTTGGATCGTTCATAAATTTATCCTACCAAATCAAATCTTAAATCTAATTCAAGAATTAAATGATTGTTGTGTTTTTATAAAATCTGACAAAATGTGGGTGTTTTGTGGGTGTGAAATGGTTTTTTCTTACTAGATTTCTGAAAAACCCTTGTGGGCGCTACAGGATTTGAACCTGTGACTTCTTCCTTGTAAGGGAAGCGCTCTGCCGGACTGAGCTAAGCGCCCTTTAGTACAAATATTATATTACTAAGTTATTTTATTATCCAAAATTAGAAATAATTCGTTTATCATGTTATGGATGAATACTTATACGGCCTTAGTTCCAGTGTTTAATGAAGAAAAGTTTGTAACAACTTCTTTAGATCGACTTTTTAAAATAAGAGAGCTCGATCAAATTCTTATTATTGATGATGGTTCAACTGATAACTCAGTTCAATTGATTGAGGAATCAATAAAAAATAAAGAAAACTGTACCCTAATCAAATTTGATAATAACAAGGGGAAGGGCCAAGTATTAAAAAGGGCACAACAGCATTTAAATACTTCACATGTAGTAATTCATGATGCTGATTTAGAGTATTTTCCGGATGATATTATTTCAATGATTGAAAAAGCCTCAAACCACAAACAAGATTTAATTCTAGGTTCAAGATTTATAGGAAATCTTGAAAGAAAAAATCTATATAAGAGAACTTTGTTAGCTAATAAAATAATGTCGAAATTTTTTTCAATAGTGAATAATAGGAAAGTAAGTGATATAGCTACGTGTTATAAATTAATGACTACACAATTTTTTACTTCTATTGAAATTAAAGAAAAAGGTTTCAGCATAGAAGTTGAAATATTATCAAAGTTTTTAAAAACTAATAAAGAAATAATAGAAGTTCCAATTAAATATGAAGGAAGAGGTTACGATGAAGGCAAAAAAATTAAAGCAATCGACGGCATTTTCTACATGTTTAATATTTTAAAGTATAAGTTAACTAGTTAGAACTAGTTTAATTTTTTCAATTTGTTGTTTACTCAAATTATTTGATGATGGCAACCATAATAATTTTGCAAAAACATTTTCAGAATAACTTAACCTATCAGTTCTATATTTAGATAAGTATCCTTGATAGCTCAATGCTGGGTAAAACTCTCTCGTTTCGATATTATTTTCTTTGAATTTATTTTGAAATTCTTCTTTAGCTTGTATTGATGAGAATACTATGTCATTAAACCATGGTGTTTCATAATCATTAAAAGAGATAAAGTGATAGTTGTCACTGCGTGTATCTGAAATAATTTTATAATTATTTTTTTTATTAATAATGTAGTTTTCAAGTCTTGCGAATTGTGAAATTCCTAAAGATGCCTGAAGGTCAGTAATTTTAAAATTTAGACCAAATCCATCATGCCAATCCATTTTATCTTTATTACGATTGAATAGTTTTAATGATTGAATCTTATGAAAGACTTCTTCGGAGTCAGTAAGAACAAGGCCTCCTTGACCCATTGTAATTATCTTATGTGGAGTAAATGAAAATATACTTGTATTACCAAGACTTCCACAAGACTTTTTTTCATATTTTGATCCTAAAGCATGTGCCGAATCTTCAATTAGAGTAATTTTGGCTTCATCACAATATTTTTCAATCTCTAAACCACTTCCTGTTCTACCATTCAAGGGAACAAATATAGCACCATCTAAATCATTTTCTTTTTTCAATGCTTCTAATGACATGCACAATGATTCATCTGTATCAACCAGAACAGGGATCGAGTTAGCCCATAAAACGGCATTAATTGTTGCAATCATTGTTAAATTAGGTACAGCTATTCTTTTACCGTTATCTAAATTATTTGCTAAAATTGATAAGTAAATGGCGATAGTTCCATTAGGAACAAAAGTGGAATAAGTTCTTCCTACTTTATCTTTTATCATACTTGCTAAAACTTCAGACTGTTTGTGTTCAGTAATCCAAGCACCTGAATTCATATATTTAGAAACGTTTTCAATATCTTCTAAAGTAATGTCTGGTTCAACTTGATTAATAAAGTCGCTCATATTCTTGTTCTGTCTTTTTCAGGTCCAAAATACGGTCCATTTTTATTTTCAATTACTAGTGAATCTTCTAAAATTTCATATTCATGCGCACCATTAAACTGCAAAATTATTTCACCTTTATTTATAAGGTACTCACCAATTTTTTTACCATTTTCAAAATACAAATTACACAAAACTTTTCCATAAACAACATATACAGATTCACAAGTTTTTAAAGCGCTTCTTTCAAAAGTATTATGAAAGTGAGTATCTAATATCTTTCCCTTTTTATAATTCCATATTCCCACTTGAATAAATTTTTCGTCTTCAGTTGTAAAATTTAAGCCTTCCTTGGCAAACTCCGGCCTTACTATTGAAGCAAAATGAATATCTCCGACCTCAATATGTTCTATAAAATTATCCATTTTTTTTAATATACCAATCTACAGTTTTTTTAATGCCTCTATTTAAATCAACTTCAGGTGACCAGTTTAATATTTCTGCTCCCAAGGAACCATCCACTGTTTTTTCTGGAACACCATCAGGCTTAGATAAATCAAGTTTAAATTCACCTGAATAATTAATATATTTAGCTATTAATTTTGCAAGATCAATTACAGAGATTCCTTTATTGATTCCAATATTAAAAAAAGGAAGATCTGTTTCAAGATTTACAGATCTTATAAGTGAACTTGCACCATCTTCAACAAATAACCATTCACGAATCGGTTTACCAGTTCCCCAAATTAAAACAGATGGTTCATTATTAATGTGTGCATAGTATATTTTTTTAATTAGTGCTCCAAGTGCATGAGACCGAGATTCTTCAAAATGGTCATTTGGGCCATACATGTTTGATAAAATGACATTTACTGAACTTAAATTGTGTTGTGTTTTGAATGCTGAACTTAGTGCAATAATGTGTCTTTTTGCAAGAGCATAGTAAAAGACTGAGTCATGGGGTTTACCGTTCCAAAAATCTTCTTCTTTATACGTTACAATATTTTCAGGATAAGCACAGTTTGATATGGGATTAATGATTTTATTTACTTTATTTACAATTGAAGAGTTATAGATATTATTTGTCATTAAAGTATTTTTATATAATAAATCTGCTTGATATCTATAACCAAACGAGATTCCACCTACAAATGCTGCACAATTAATTATTGTATTAATTTCATTCTCTTTTAAATAATTATTTAATTCACTAATGTTTTCCAAATTTAGCTCAGAGCGTGAAGGTGTAAACAAAGTTTCTTCAATACTAGGTTTAAATAATTGAATAAAGTTAGTACCCAGAAATCCACTAGAACCAAGTAATAAAATATTATTTTTCATTTATAACATTCTAATAAGAACAATTTAATGAGTATAATATTCTTTTATGTCAAAATATTTAAATGATGTTTTATTTGTTTATGGCAATGGTAGAACCGAAAAGTTAAATTCAGAAAATCAAAATTTTGGCAGGGAATTTTTTTATGGATATGATTATTTGGTTTCACTTGGTTTAAACATAGAAATTTTAGAACAAACAAAAATTAATTCTTATAAATTTACAAAGCAAATTTTAAAATATTTTGATAACATACTTTGCCGAATTACAAAACTCACCTTTGCAATGGCAAGTCTTTTAGATTTAGAAAATATAAAAAAGCTGTACTATTCAAAAAATATTATTACTTCAAACCATGGATTAGGGTCGTCTATTTTATTTCCAGTTTTAATTTTTAAACTTTTTAAGAGAATTAATTTTATTGTCATAGTATCAGGGTTATTTAATTTACAAAAAACTAATTCTATTGTTAACTTATTCAGAACATTTGTATTTTCAATCTACCTGAAGACAGTAAACTCTATTATTTTTACAAATAGAAGCGAATATGAGTTCGCTTTAAAAAAATTTAATAAATTTTCTGAAAAATTTGTGTGTATTCCCTTTTGTATTGATACAAATTTTTGGTCAAATGTAGAAACATACAACCCTGAAGAAAATGATTATGTAATGTTTATAGGTAATAATGGACATAGAAAATTTAAACTAATCACAGAAATAGCAACTTTATTACCTGATATTAATTTTGTATTTATTACTAATCAAATTCAACAATCTGATATTTTATCTAACAATGTAAAACTCATAAGAGGTGATTGGAATGCTTCTTACTTATCTGATTCTCAGATTCGTGATTATTATATTAAAGCAAGACTTGTTATCTTACCTATAAATAATACTATAGTTTCATCTGGCCAGAGTGTTGGGCTTCAAGCTGCAGCTTTAGGCATTCCTTTATTAATTTCAAAAACTAAAGGATTTTGGGATTATAAGAATTATGTTGATATGAAAAATGTACTATTAATAGATTCTGAAGATGTTACATTTTGGGCAGATAAACTAGAAAGTTTCTTTTATGATTTTAAACTTTTAAGAGAAATATCTTCCAACTCAAATAAGCTTATTAATGATAAGTATAAACTTGAAAACTTTGATATTGAGCTTGCCAAACTATTAATTAAATAATTTTAGGCACCGATCTATCAATGTTTTTTTCTTCATGATATTCTTTTTCAACATTTACATTCCAGATATCATTATTTTCATTCAATAAAATATTTCGGATACTTAAAACTGCAGTCATCATTGAATGATCTTGGTTGTTGTATCTATGCATGCCATTTCTACCAATAGGATAAATATTTCTATGTTCTTTTAATAACCAATCTTTAATTTTATTTATATTTTCAGAATAATTTAAATCATAAACAGGGTAAGCTTTTGGCATTCTGACAACATAACCTTCATCAACTGAATTTATATTTATTAAATTTAACTTCTCAAGTTCATTTTTAGCTAAGGAAATTAGCTTTTCATCTTCCATATTCCAAAGATTATCACCAATATTAACAAAATATTCTAGACCCAAACAAGTTTTTCCATCTTTAACCAAGTACGGTGACCAACTTCCATAATTTTGTACTCTGCCAACATTAACATTAGGATCATGAATGTAGATCCAATTATCAGGAAACGCATCTTCTTCATTTACTACTAATGCAACTGAGAGAAAATCTCGAAATTTTAAATTTATACCTGCATCACAAATTTCTTTGTTTGGTTTAGGTGAAACAGTTGACGGCAGATAAGCTAAAGGCATACTACTTAATATATACTTTGTTTTGTAAATATCTCCAGATTCAGTACTTATCAAATATCCATCATTCAACTTTTTTATTTCTTTAACTTTAGAATTAAGATTAATTTCATGGTTTTTGTTTAAAAGTTTTGAATATGCTGCTTCCCACATCATTCCTGGTCCTAATTTTGGATATTTAAACCTGTCAATCAATGTAGTGATTACTTCGCCAGATCTATTAATTTTAAATGCATTCAAGATAGCTTTTAGTAAGGATAAGTTCTTTATTCTTTGGCTTGCCCAATCAGAACCAATATTTTTTGCGTCAACTCCCCAAACTTTTTCTGTATAAGTTTTAAAAAATATATTATATAGCCTCCAACCGAATCGAGCAGCAACCCAGTTTTCAAAATTATCTTGAGTCTTTGGGGGAGAAAGTTTTACATAAAAATAAGATAATAAACACCTAATGGCCTCAAGTATTCCCAAGTTTCTTAGTGCATTTGTTGGCTTTAAGGGATAATCGAAAAATTTATTCTTATAATAAATTCTGCTCATTCTATTTCTCAAAAGAAAGTCTTCTTTGTCTAGAATTTCATCCCAAATTTTATTTACTTCATCAACTTTAGTAAAAAAACGATGTCCACCTATGTCAAATCTCCAACCGTTAGCTTGAACTGTTCGACTTATACCACCAATTTCTTTGTCAGCTTCTAAAATAACAGTTTTGATTCCATGCTTTTCTGCTTCCCATGCAGCAGTTAACCCAGCAGGTCCAGCACCTATTATCAATATTTCATTCATATTTATAGTTTAATTCTTAGATTGTATAACTACGTAGCATTGTTACCATTCGTGTATCTTAACTTAATAAAAATTAAAATATAGATAGATTAACTACAGCCTAAAGAGTTGCCACAATTTAAGCACTTATAACAAGAGCCATTCCTCACTGTTATATGACCACAGTCATCACAAGCCGGAGCATCTCCCATCATATCGCTTAGAACTTCTTGTACAGTATCTACTGTATTATTGGCAGTTTGTAGAGTTTGTTCTGTTTTAGTTTTTTGTACTTGTGTTACAGTTTCGACTTTTTGGACTGGTGTTATAGTTTCAACATTTTGTGTTACTTGAGTATCTTTGGTCACATCAGACTCTTGCACATCTTTAGGTGGAACTTGAACAATATCAGTTCTGTTTAAGTATTCAAGACCAAGTGCTCTAAATACATAGTCAATAATTGAGTTACTCATCTTAATATTTTCATGCCCTTCAACCATTCCTCTTGGTTCAAAAGTTTGAAATGTAAAGGTGTCGACAAATTCTTCTAACGGGACACCATACTGTAAACCCTTAGATACAGCAATAGCGAAACAACCCAATACACCTTTGAGAGTTGCACCTTCTTTAGCAATATCTATAAAAACTTCACCGAGTGTTCCGTCAGGGTATTCTCCTGTTCTTAGATAAACTTTATGACCTGCAACTCGTGCTTCTTGTGTCCAGCCTTGTCTTTTTTCTGGAAGCAAGAAACGTGGTCGATTAACTCCTGCATATGCTCCTGTAGGACTTGTACCAGGAGAAAAATTTCCTTGAATTAGCATTGCTTCTTCTTCTAGTATTTTATTTACTTCCGGATCATTCTCATCAGCGTCTCCTTCATCAGATGATGCTGATAGTGGTTGAGAAGCTTTAGAGCCATCTCTGTAGATAGCAATAGCTTTTACACCAATTTTTGCAGATTCAAAATAGCAATCTTCAATATCTTGTACTGTTGCTTCGTTAGGCATATTTACTGTTTTTGAAATTGCGCCAGATATGAATGGTTGTGCAGCTGCCATCATTCTCACGTGACCCATGTAGTGAATAAATCTCTCACCATCTTTCCCACATTTGTTGGCACAATCAAACACTTCTAAGTGTTTTTCTTTGAGATGCGGTGCGCCTTCAATTTTTTGTGTACCACAGATATTTTGATTAGCTTGTGCAATTTCGCTTCTAGAAAATCCAAGGCTTTCTAGTAAATTGAAGTCAAAGGAAGTGTATTCCTCTTCAGCTATTCCAAGATTTTTAAGTGTCTCTTCACCAAGAACAAACACATTAAAGGCATGTTGTATCTCAAAAGCACCTGGCAATGCAGCTTCAATGTTAGCTACATCACTTTCAGTTAATCCTTTTTCAATCAAAGATGTTTTATTGATATATGGAGAGTTCTCTAAGGACATGGAGCCAATAACGTAGTTAATAATATCATTAACTTGATCATTGTCATAACCTAGTGCTTTTAATGCAGGCCCTATGGATTGGTTTGCAATTTTCATATAACCACCACCAGCGAGTTTTTTAAACTTCATTAGAGCAAAGTCTGGTTCAACTCCTGTTGTGTCACAATCCATGAGAAGACCGATCGTACCAGTTGGAGCTAAAACTGTTGCTTGGGCATTACGATATCCATTTTTTTCACCAAGCTCAACTGCTTCATCCCATGATTGTTGAGCAGCTTCTAGTAAGTCTTTTGGACAAAGCTCTTGGTCAATTGCCAAAAGGTCATGGCTAAGACCCTCATAATCACCTGTGTTATAAGCAGCTTTTCTGTGATTATTCATAACTCTGAGCATGTGCTGTTCATTTTCTTTATATTTAGGAAACGGTCCTACAATTCCTGCCATTTCAGCTGAAGCTCTGTATGCTTCCCCTGTGAGAATTGCAGTTAACGCACCTGCTATTGCTCTTCCAAGGTCTGAATCATACGCAATACCTTTTCTCATTAATAGTGATCCTAAGTTTGCATAGCCAAGACCTAAAGTTCTATAGTTATAAGATCCTTCAGCAATCTCTTTTGATGGGAACTGAGCCATTTCAACTGAGATTTCAAGAACAATCGTCCAGATTCTTAATGCA
>Ga0255766_10005434_pt1 | contig 10576 bp, 10 predicted proteins | sample 071ome_23_FD_179966 | JGI IMG/M metagenome (GOLD analysis project Ga0255766, IMG submission 179966) | Coastal salt marsh microbial communities from the Groves Creek Marsh, Skidaway Island, Georgia - 071403BT metaG (version 2) | ecosystem: Environmental > Aquatic > Marine > Intertidal zone >... | reverse complement strand
TTTTCTTCAAATATTAAGACCTGATATCTACTTTAATAAAAAATTAAGTGATGAAGAATTTTATAGTTTATCTAGAAATTATTATCAAAAACTTATTAATGATCAAATTATTTATAAATCTGACACTGACTATTATCTATATAGAATTGATTCCGAAGACCATTCTCAAACAGGTTTAATCTCTCTATTAAATATCCAAGATTATTTAAATAATAACATTAAACCTCATGAAAAAATTCTAGTTAGTAAAGGAAAGGAGCGAGCGGAACAACTCTCCAAAGTTAAATTTCAACTATGTCCAATTTATCTTTTTTATGACGATCAAAACATTGACTTAGATTTAGAAATTCACCATGAAAAAAAACCGATTATAAAATTTAAATCTGGAAAATATGTTCATTCTATTTATAAAACCCAATCAGATTTTTCGAGTATAAATTTTAAAGAACTTTTTGTTGCTGATGGTCACCATAGAATTGAAGGTTTTGCACAATTAGATGTAAAAAAAGATACAAAATTTATGTCGATAATATTCCCAAAATCAAAATGCTCTAATCTTGCTTATAACAGATCAGTTAAATTTCCAGATAATTACGCTAAAGATAATTTCTTAAACGACTTGCAAAAATATTTTGTTGTAGATGAGTTAAAATATCATGAGAATATAGATAGATTTTTTGTTATTTATTTTCAGGGAAAATTTTTGAAAATTGACCTTAAAAAAGATTTCACTTCGCTTGGTGCTGATTGTATTGATTTTGGAGAATTTATATTGAAAGAAATATTACAGATATTTGATGAAACATCAGATGATAGAGTAGAGTTTGTCCCACCAACTTTAGGAACAGATTATTTGATAAATCAAGTTGATACGGGTATAAGTGATTTATCTACTTTAATGAGACCAGTTAGCATGGATTTAGTTATAGATTATTCTAAGAATAAAAAGTTTATGCCTCCCAAAGCTACTTGGTTTGAACCTAAACCGTTAGATGGTTTATTTTTTTATAACATTATCGATTGAAGTTAATAATTTATTAATAATATAGGAGTAAAAACAATTAATGGAAAAACCAGAAGTTAAACCCAATCATCCCTTCTTCTCATCAGGACCATGTTCTAAGCGTCCTGGATGGAATTTAGAAGCTCTTAATAATGCTGTTCTTGGCAGATCCCATCGTGCAAAAAGTGGTAAAGCAAAATTAAATGAAGTAATCGTAAAATCAAAAGAGTTACTGGAATTACCAGATGATTATCTTGTAGGTATTGTTCCTGCCTCTGATACTGGTGCCATAGAAATGGCGATGTGGAGCTTACTAGGTCAAAGAGGAGTAGATGTTTGTGGATGGGAGTCCTTCGGCTTAACCTGGGTCAAAGATATAACAAAACAATTGAAGCTTAATGATGTAACTATTCATGATATTAACGATTATGGAGAGCTACCTGATTTATCAAAAGTAAATTTTGATAATGACGTAGTATTTACATGGAATGGCACCACCTCAGGTGTTTGCGTACCTAATGCTGACTGGATACCTAATGATCGCAAAGGTCTAGCCATTTGTGATGCAACATCTGCTGTTTTTGCCATGGATATGGATTTTACTAAATTGGATGTTGTTACTTGGTCATGGCAAAAAGTTTTAGGAGGGGAGGCTGCACATGGAATGATTGCGCTATCTCCAAGAGCTGTGGAAAGATTAGAAACTTATGAGCCTTCTTGGCCTATGCCTAAAATTTTTCAATTAGCGAAAAATAAAAAATTCGATAAAGGAATATTTGAAGGTGCTACTATTAACACTCCTTCTTTATTAGCAGCAGAGGATGCTTTAGACGCTCTTAATTGGTGTATCAGTATTGGAGGCCAGAAAGAATTAATCAACCGATCTAAAAAAAATCTTCAATCTGTTAAAGATTGGATAGACGCAAGAGATTGGGTTGATTTTCTAGCTAAAGATCCAAATACTTACTCATCTACAAGTATCTGTTTTAAATTTACACATGCTGATTTTGAAAAATTAGATGAAGAAAACAAAAAGAAGTTAGTAAAGGAAGTTTGTTCTATTATTGAAAAGGAAGAAGCTGGTTATGATATTAATGCCTACAAAGATGCCCCAGCTGGCATAAGAATATGGGGTGGGGCTACAGTCGAGTCCAGTGATATTGACAAACTACTCCCATGGATTGAATGGGCATTTTTTGAAACTTTAGAAAGGTATAAATAATGAAAATTTTAATTTCTGATAAAATGAGTAATAAGGTTGAGGATGTATTAAAATCTAAATCAATTGATTATGATATTAAGACTGGATTAGAGCCAAATGAACTTAAATCAATTATCGATGACTACGATGGTATTCTTATTCGATCTGCAACGAAACTAACAGCTGATGTATTAGAAAACTGTTCTAATCTCAAAGTTATCGGTAGAGCTGGTGTAGGGGTTGATAATGTTGACTTAGATGTCGCTACTAAAAATAAAATTCTAGTGATGAACACCCCATTGGGAAATTTGGAAGCAACCGCTGAACTTACAGTTGGTTTAATGTTTTCTTTATACCGACACATTCATAATGCTAATGCTTCTACTCACGAAGGAAAATGGGAAAAAGCTAAATTTATGGGAACCGAACTAAAGGGTAAGACCTTAGGTATCGTGGGATTTGGCAATATTGGCCAAAGAGTTGCTGAAATTTGTAAAGCAATAGGTATGCAAATTTTAACAAATTCTAATTCGGCAAGCGACGAAGTTCTTAATAGTTTTGATGCAAAAAAAGTTTCCACCGAAGAGTTATTATCTTCATCAGATGTACTTTCGTTGCATACAAAACTAAACGATCAAACAAAAAATATGCTTAATAAAGAAAGTATAGCTACGATGAAGAGCAGCTCTGTTATAATTAATTGTGCTAGAGGTGGTTTAATTAATGAATCTGATTTAAAAGATGCATTAAATAACGAAGTGATCGCAGGTGCCGCTATTGATGTTTATGAAACTGAACCTGCTACTGAGAACGTTATGTTTGGTGCTAAAAATTTACTTTTAACTCCACATCTTGGGGCATCATCTAAAGAAGCTCAGTCGAATGTTGCGATTGATGTTGCAAATCAAGTAGCAGATTTTTTAAAAGAAAACAAAATAGTTAATAACGTTAACTCTTTTTAATTTTATTTAAATATTCATATATTGAAACTTTAGTGAGCACATTTTGTATTTGCTCACTAGAGTTAATTTTTTTTATTTGATTAAAAGTTAATTTAGAAACTTTTATTTCTTCATTTTCAAACTTATTATATAAATGAGAGTCTTTAATCTTCTCAACTTCTGCATAGTACACATGAACAATCTCATCTGAATATCCAGGTACGGGACAATATTTTGTTAATTTTTTTAGTTTTAGAACTTTAACTCCAATTTCCTCTTTTATTTCTCTTTTCAAAGCTTGAGTTAAAGTTTCTCCTTCGTCTACTAAACCACCTACAAGTTCAAATTTATATTTTTCTTTTCTTACATAATAAAAAGGTCTGAATTGTTTTATTAAATAAAATTTTTTTTCTTCTGGAGAATAACAAAGAGCAAATACAACATCACCAACCCCAAGTATTTCACGGTTAATTTTGTAAGGCTTAATCTTTTTATTTAAACTTTTGATTAGAAATTGGTATCTCCAAAAAGGAAAAAAGCTTTTTGACAGCGAGATTTTCTTTATCTTTTTAACTATCTGCATCGCTTTTACCGTTTGACTATTTATAAGACAAAAGTATATATATTCAATACTCGGGGAGTAGCTCAGTCTGGTAGAGTGTCTGCTTTGGGAGCAGAAAGTCGCAGGTTCGAATCCTGTCTCCCCGACCATTTAATTATGAAAAAAGCTTTAATTAAAAAACCTTGTAAAACTAATATGCAATCAGGTCTAAAAAAGACTAAATCTTGGATTGTTGAATTTCAATTTGACTCCTCTCTAAAAAAAGATGTTTTAATGGGCTGGAATAGTTCTGATAATACTAACAAACAAATAAAGCTCTCATTTCCTAATTTAGAAGATGCTAAATCTTGGTGCATAAAAAATGATTTATCATACAAGGTTGAAGATCAGTCTTATAAAGCAATAAAACCTAAAAGCTATTCTAGTAACTTCTCTAATGCTAGAAGAACTTCTTGGACTCATTAATCTTTCTAAACTTATTTAAATTTCACTATTTTCAATATATTATTTCGAGACTTAAATTAATTAGGAGGAAAATATGATTAAAATCATAGCAACCTTATTGACAATTTTTGCTTTTAGCACTTCACATGCAAAAACTGTTAACGTAGGTATTATTCTTGGATTTACAGGTCCAATTGAATCTCTTACCCCAGATATGGCTGCAGGTGCTGAATTAGCATTTACTGAAGCTTCAGACTCTGGAAAACTTTTAAACGGATCAACTATTAATGTTATTAGAGCTGACTCTACTTGTATTGACTCTGCTGCCGCATCTTCTGCTGCTGAGGGTCTTGTAAGTCAAGGAGTAACAGCAATTATGGGCGCTGACTGTTCAGGTGTTACAGGTGCGATTTTGTCAAACGTGGCAGTACCTAACGGTGTTCCAATGATATCACCATCTGCTACATCTCCAGGCTTAACAACTGCAGAAGATAATGGGTTATTTTTTAGAACCGCTCCATCTGATGCAAGAGGCGGTGAGGTTTTAGCTGATATTACTGCTGACAGAGGCATTACTAGCGTGGCAATTACTTATGTTAATACTGACTATGGTGTAGGTTTAGCTGATGTCTATGAAGCAGCTGCTGAAGCGAGAGGTATTGAAGTAACAGCTAAAACTGCTCATGAAGGAGATAAAGCTGATTACAGTGCCGAAGTAGGTGTTTTATCTGCTGCTGGTGGCGATGCTCTTGCTGTTATTGGATATTTAGACCAAGGTGGTAATCAAATTATTCAAGGATCTTTGGATAGTGGTGCTTTTGATACGTTTGTATTATCTGATGGTATGATAGGTGACTCGTTAACTGATACTTTTGGTTCAGATCTTGATGGTTCCTTCGGTTCAATGCCAGGCTCTCTTGGTGCTGGCGCGCAAAAGTTCAAAGCATATGCTGAAGCAAATGGCGTAAACCCTTCCGTTTATGTTGGTGAGTCATATGATGCTGCAGCCCTAATTGTTTTAGCGATGGCTTTAGGAGGCTCTGACGATAGCGCAACCGTTGCCGCTAATATTATGTCTATAGCAAATGGTCCAGGAACAAAAATTTATGCTGGCGAATTAGCTAAAGGACTTGAATTGGCCTCTGCGGGTTTTGCTGTCGATTATGATGGTGCCACAGATGTTAATTTTACTGATGTAGGTGAAGCTTTCGGTGCTTTTATTGAAAAAGGTATTGAAGGCGGTGCATTCACAGACGCAGCACAAAGATAATATCATTTTAAGCTCCCTGCCTTTAGCGGGGAGCTTGAATTAATTTCTCATAACTTTTTCTGGCAATAATCCCTTAGGCTTATATCGCATAACAACTAATAATCCTAGACCCATCATAAGATATCTAAAATAAGGTATACTATTAACTAGATGTAATTTTATTGCATTTGATTCATCTAGTTGTGAAGTAAATAAATTTATAACGTATAGTGCAAAAGGGGCTGATTGTATCCAAATAAACCAAACAACAAAAGCACCAAGAATAGCACCATAATTATTACCAGTTCCACCTAATAAGACCATAACCCAAATTAGAAATGTATATCGGAGTGGTTGATAGCTAGATGGGGTGAACAAACCATCATAAGTAACTAGCATAGCTCCAGCAAATCCAATTATAGCTGACCCCAACATAAAAATAAATAAATGCTGTTTCACAACATTTTTTCCCATTGCCTTTGCGGCATCTTCGTTATCTCTTATGGCTCTCATCATTCTACCCCAGGGTGATTTCAGAGCTTTTTCTGAAAAATAAAGCAAAGTACATACAACTAAAAAAAATATTAAAGCAAAACATAATTTTACAAAAATACCTGACGAGGTAATTACAAGTTTAGATAGAAGATCTTGTCTTTCAGTTATATCAAAAATTTTAGATAATTTTGAAGTATTCAAAAATTCTACTAATCGGATAAACCAATCAGAACTTTGTAAATCTACCTCATAAGGCGCCGGTCTTTTTAAACCTATTACATTTTTTACGCCCCTAGATAACCATTCTTCATGTTTAACAATTGATACTATGATTCCAGATATTAATAGGGTGGATATAGCTAAATAATCAGATCTTAAACCTAAGCATACTTTACCAATGACAAAAGCTACACCAGCAGATAATAAAGCACCAAAAAACCAAGAAAAAATTATAGGTAGATTCATGCCACCTAAAAAACCTGAAGTAGCAGCATTAATAGACTCAATTTTATTTATCGAAGGCCCAGAGATTAATTTAAGTAGAGGAATAGATAAAATTATTATTAAGAAAATTAAATAATTTTTATATTTATAGTCATTTAATTTTTTATTTATAAAGAAGAGTAAAAGAACTACTGAAATTATAAATAACCCTGATACAAGTATACCCATACCACCAGTTGACCATGCTTCAATTACTGGGGGGACAGAAACTAAAATTGTAGCTAATCCGCCAATAGCTAAAAAACCCATTACTCCAAAATTTATCAGTCCAGCAAATCCCCATTGAATATTAACTCCCATTGACATTACAGCTGAGATTAGACAGAGATTTAAAATTGATAAAGCCACTCCCCAAGATTGAAATATCCCAACTAAAATTATGAGAAGTGCCATAACGGAAAATGAAATTTTAATATCTAAGTTTTTCATTAAATTACTTTTCCTTTAAAAATTCCATTTGGTCTAAAAATTAAAACAACAACTAAAATAGCAAATGAAATTGCGAATTTGTAATCTGTAGAAATAAATTGAATAAGGGTATTCGGTTCTAGGCTTTCTGGAAGTAAGTATTTGAAAAACTTTTTATAAGCATAAGTAAGAGCTATTTCAGAAAACGCAATTAAAAAACCACCATAAAAAGCACCTAAAGGATTGCCAATACCGCCCACAATAGTGGCGGCAAAAATTGGTAAAAGATTATTAAAATAGGTAAAGGGTTTAAAACTTTTATCTAATCCATAAAGAGTTCCACCTACTGTTGCTAAAATTGAAACTATTACCCAAGTAAGTAAAATTATTTTTTTTGGATCTATCCCAGATAGGAGAGCCAAATCCTCATTATCAGAGTAAGCTCTCATGGACTTACCTGTTTTTGTTTTGTTTAAGAAATAAAAGAGAAGGGAACAAGTGATGATAGTAGTTATTAAGGTAATAACTTGTGTTGATTTGATAGCTAGCCCCTCGTTTAAGCCTGTTATTTGTTTGAATTCTCGAGCTTTCATGATGAACTTATGCCCATCCATAAAATTTATGTCATTCGGTCCAATTATTATGCGAACAACTGCGTTTAAAACAAACATAATACCTAAACTCACAACAATAAAAGTTACAGGATTACTTTTCTTCTCTCTATAATATTCAAAAATTGTTTTGTCGAAGAATAAACTGATTGCAATGGTGAAAAGTATTCCAATTGGTAAAGCTAAAAGTGCCGTTGGTAATAACCCAAAGGTAATTCCTTTTGATTGAAGGTACCAAGTGAATAAAATTACAATCATTGTTCCAAAAGCCATAAGGTCTCCATAGGCAAAATTAGCAAAACGCAATACTCCATAGATTAGAGTTACACCTATTGCGCCTAGTGCTAGTTGAGACCCATATGTTATTGCTGGTACTAATATAAAATTTGAAATAAGGATGATTGCGTTTAAAAAATCCATTTAACCACCCAAAAAAGACTTTCTTATCTCTTTATCATTAAGAAGGTAGTCACCATCTCCCTCATATGCATTTTTTCCAGTAACTAGAATATATCCTCTATCAGATATCTCTAGAGCTTGGCGAGCGTTTTGTTCAACCATTAAAATAGCAATGTTTTGTTTTTTAATATTCAAAATATGCTGAAAAATTTCATCCATTATTACAGGAGAAACTCCCGCTGTTGGTTCATCTAACATTAATACTGTTGGATTAGTCATTAATGCTCTGGCTATAGCTACTTGTTGTCTTTGACCACCAGATAGTTCTCCAGCAGCTTGTTTCCTTTTTTCTTTAATGATTGGGAATAAATCAAACATTTTCTCAATTTGCAGTCGAATATCATCTTCATTTAGGAAAGCTCCCATTTCTAAATTTTCCTCTACCGTAAGTTCCGTAAATATATTTTTTATTTGAGGTACAAAAGAAACGCCTAATTTAATTCTATCTTGAGTTTTAAACTTTGTAATATCTTGACCATCTAAATTAATTTCCCCTGATTTTAAATCAAGAATACCTAGCATTGCTTTCATGGCTGTTGATTTTCCAGCACCATTTGGACCTAGAATAGATACTATTTCACCTCTATTCACATTAAATGAACAATCCTCAATAATGTTAACACCACCATAACCTCCAGTTAATTTAGAAGCTGAGAAATACATTATTTCTTTACTCCCTTACCAAGATAGGACTCAATTACTTTTTCATTTTTCTTAACTTCTTCAGCTGTGCCTTTAAATAAAACTGATCCTTCAGCTAGCACAATAATAGGATCACATAATTTAGTTATAAAATTAAAATCATGCTCAATCATACAAAATGTATATCCTTTTTCTTTATTGAGTCTTAATATGGATTCACTTATATCATTAAGTAATGTTTTATTAACGCCAGCTCCAACCTCATCTAAAAATACAATTTTTGCATCCACCATCATCGTTCTCGCTAATTCTAAAAGCTTTTTTTGACCACCCGATAAATTACCTGCTCTTTCATTTCTTAAATGTTCAATTTTAAGAAATTGAAGAACCTCGATTGCTTTTTCTTTTATAATTTCATCATCTTTATCAATCTTTTTTTTATTCATTAAGGCATAGAGCAAGCTCTCACCTTTTTGATTTCCTGGTACTACCATTAAATTTTCAATTACCGTCATATTTGTAAATTCATGAGCTATTTGAAAAGTTCTTAAAATTCCTTGATGAAAAAGTTCATGTGACTCTTTATTTGTTATTTCGTTATCATTATAAGTAATTTTCCCACTGTCAGGTTTGAGATTGCCTGTGATTACATTGAATAAAGTTGACTTACCTGAGCCGTTAGGCCCAATAATTCCCGTTATGGATTTTTCTTTGATTTCTAGAGAACAGTCATTTAAGGCTTTTAGTCCCCCAAATGTCTTTACAACAGACTCAACTTGTACAAGATTTTTACTCATCAAAAATTAGTGAATAATAAGGTAGAAAATATAAAATTGAAGTGATAAATATCTGTTTTAAGCGCTCTTAGCTCAGCTGGATAGAGCATCTGCCTTCTAAGCAGAGGGTCGCAGGTTCGAATCCTGCAGAGCGCGCCATTTATCTTCTTTATAATAACTTCAATATACTTATGCTTAATTTTCAATGAATCGTTATGAGAAATTTCTATCTCGTCTATTAAAAGGAGAAAAAATCTTAATCGACGGTGGGACGGGTACTGAAGTTGAAAGAAGAGGGGTTCCTCAACTAAAAAATGCTTGGAATGCAGGGGGGGCTTTAACTCATCCTGATATTATAAAAGGAATACATTCAGATTTTGTTAAAGAGGGTGCAGAAATAATTATTTCAAACACTTTTGCAACTTGTAAACATTTAATGAAAGACGCTGATTGTCTAGACGACTTTGAATTGGTTAACAAACGTAGTGTTGAATTAGCTGTTGAAGCAAGAAATGATTTAATAAAAGATGATGTTTTAGTAGCTGGTGGGATTTCTCATTGGTCTTTTACTAACAATCTCCCATCCTTAAAAGATTTAGAAGAGGGCGCGTCAGAACAGGCGATTATTATGAAAGACGCAGGTGCAGATTTAATTTTACTAGAAATGATGATTGATATTCCAAGAATGTCATCTGTGCTGAAGGGTGTAAAAAACTCAGATCTTCCTGTATGGGTTGGACTCTCATGCGAGCCAGATGATAAAGGTGTTATGAGATTGTTATCTGGTCAAAAAGACTTAGTTGATAGTTCTCCCAATTCAAGAGTAGGTGAGACCTTAGAAGAAGCAATTTTATCACTTAAAGATCAAAATATTCCTTTAATAAATATCATGCATACAGATGTAGGATATATCGATGAATGCTTGGATATCGTAAAAAATAATTGGGAAGGATTAGTTGGTGTTTATGCTCACTCAGGTGATGATATTCAAATGGAATGGACCTTTGATCAAGTAATTTCTCCTAAAGATTATTTTAATTATTGCGAGAGATGGTTGAAAAAAGGGATTAATATCATTGGAGGCTGCTGTGGTACTGGGCCTGAACATATAAGGTATTTGAAAGAGAATTTATTTTAAAATTATCTATTTAGCTTTCTCTTTCATAGTTTTTTCATTTTGGTATAAGTAACTATGGCAGATCCAAAAACATACAAGTTTAATACCAAAACTTTGCACAGTGGCCATCAACCCGATAAGAACTACGGCTCACGTGCTGTCCC
>Ga0255766_10005431_pt1 | contig 10580 bp, 10 predicted proteins | sample 071ome_23_FD_179966 | JGI IMG/M metagenome (GOLD analysis project Ga0255766, IMG submission 179966) | Coastal salt marsh microbial communities from the Groves Creek Marsh, Skidaway Island, Georgia - 071403BT metaG (version 2) | ecosystem: Environmental > Aquatic > Marine > Intertidal zone >... | reverse complement strand
CCTGATCTTCTTCAAATCCAGAACGATCCATTCGGAAACGCGCATCATACCCGTCGGACACAAGCGCGCGCGCGCCCGTTTTCACATTCACGACATAAGCAACTGGACGGCGGGTGGCGCGTGCCTCTACCAGTTGTTCTAGCAGGTATACGGGCATGACATCGCCAATGGGTTCCACCAATATGCGAATGGTCCCCCCGCAGGCCAGCCCAACGGCAAAGGCATCCCCATCGCTGACCCCATATTCCAACAGCATGTGGGTGCATTTTTCCAGCGCCTCAATCGCCTCTAGAACAACGGCGCCTTCGACACATCCACCCGAAACTGATCCCTCCATTTCGCCCTGGCGGTTGATTACCAATTGCCCGCCAACGCGGCGTGGGGCAGATCCCCATGTTTCGACCACGGTGGCCAAAACCGCGCCCTTGCCCTCTTGGTGCCAGCGCAACGCAGTTTCAGGAATGTTTTCAAATCGGTCCATTGTGTCCATCCTTTGTCACGCAGCCGCCCGCATCTCTGCCAGCATCCGCGCCAATTCACCACGATCATCGGGCGCCGAAATCACATTTGCCAAATCTTCCAAAGATGCAACCGAATGCGACGCGCGAAAGCTATCTACATATGGGAGCATTGCCGTAATTCCACCAGCCCTTGGCGCAAATCCATCCCAGCGCAACAGCGGATTTAACCAAATCAAACGTTTTGCCGAAAGCTGTAGGCGTTGCATTTCACGGGACAAATCATATTCATCATCACGGTCCAACCCGTCTGTAATCAACAACACAACGGCCCCCTGCCCCATCACGCGGCGCGACCAATCACGGTTGAAATCATGAAGGCAGGCTGCAATGCGCGTTCCGCCCTCCCAATCTTGGGCCTCACTTCCTGCGGCGGCAAGGGCTGCATCGACATCCTTGTTTGCCAAATGACGTGAAATATTTGTCAAGCGCGTGCCAAAGGTAAAGGCATGCACCTTGGCCCATCCTGCGCCCTTTTGATTGGCAACCGCGTGAAGAAAGTGCAAAACCATGCGGCTATATTGGCTCATCGAGCCTGAAATATCACATAGGACGATCAAATTGGGCCATCTGATCCGTTGTTTTTTAAACCGCAACCCATCAAATTCACCGCCCTGTCGCATCGCCGCGCGCAGGGTTCGCGCAGGATCAACGCGCGCCATCAGATGGCTGGCTTTGGTACGGCGCGATGCAATGGGTTTCACGGGCAAGGTTAGGCGCGACAGCATGCGTTTCGCGGCGGCGACTTCTGCCGTGCTCATCTGTTCAAAATCCAGCGTTTTTAACCGTTCCTTCGTTGATGCGGTAAAGGACGCATCAACTTCGACCAAGGTTTCTTCGTTTTTTTCGTCCTCTTCTGGCTTTGGCATATCGGGTTGCATGCCATCTAACAACGCCTCTGCCGCGCGTTTTTCGGCCGCTTGGGCCGCGCGTTCCTCTTGAACGCCGCGCACCGCAGGCAGCATCATGGACATCATATGTTCCAAATACCGTGGATCACGCCAATAAAGCCTGAAGATCTGTGCAAACACAGCGCGATGTTCGGGTCGGTTCACAAAACAGGCATGCAGCGTCCAATAAAAATCCTGCTGATTGGTAAACCCCGCGGCCTTGACCGCATCGATCGCGTCAATCACGCGCCCCGGTCCAATTGGTAATCCCGCACGACGCAGCGCACGCCCAAAATGAATAATATTTTGGGCAAGCTTTGGGTTCTCTGGAATTTCCAGCGGGACGTATTCGGCCATTTACGCAGATGCCTCTGCTAACCCTGATTTCGCCTCGTCTAAAATTCGTTTTGCCTCAGAACCTTGGATTTTGGCAATGTCGTCTTGGTATTTTAAAACGGCCCCAAGCGTATCTGAAATCACCTCAGGGCTCAGGGATACGACATCAAGCGCAAGCAAACATTTCGCCCAATCAATGCTTTCGGCGACACCAGGTTTTTTGAACAAATCCTCTGTCCGCAACGCTTGGACAAAGGCAATCACCTCTTCGCTTAGAGCTTGGGACACTTTGGGGGCGCGGGCGTTCAAAATACTGACTTCGCGTTCAAAGTTTGGATAATCGACCCAATGATACAGACAGCGCCGTTTCAGGGCATCATGAACTTCGCGGGTCCGGTTTGAAGTTAGGATGACAATTGGGGGTTCAGGTGCCTTGATTGTTCCCAATTCTGGGATTGTCACCTGAAAATCCGACAGCGCTTCTAATAAGAAGGCCTCAAAGGGTTCATCAGTCCGGTCCAATTCATCAATCAATAGAATCGGCGCGCCGTTTTCATCGGGTTGCATCGCCTCAAGCAAGGGACGTTTGATGAGGTATTGATCGCTGAACAATTCCGTTTGCAAGGCATCTTTGTTTGATCCCCCCGCGGCCTCGGCCGTTCGGATTGCTATCATTTGCGCAGGAAAGTTCCATTCGTACACCGCCGAAGATGCATCAAGCCCTTCGTAACATTGCAAACGGATCAGCTTGCGCCCCAAAACGGCGGCCATCGCTTTCGCGATTTCGGTTTTGCCAACACCCGCTTCGCCTTCGAGAAAGAGCGGGCGCCCAAGTTTGAGCGACAAAAACACCACGGTGGCAAGCGCACGAGAACACACATACCCCTGTCCAGACAATTTGTTCTGCACATCATCGATTGAAGTAAATACGCTCATTCCATCTCCTCGCTCTTTCTATCCCCATGCTGCACTTTGTTTTCTTGGGGTCAAGCGCCGAGGTATCGCAAAAAAGTCGTATCGACGCCACAAGATAGGATGATTTGCATACTATCCCAGCATTGAAATTGTTAAATTTAAGATTGGTGTTCAGGGTGACACCAAAACATAATTGAGGTGCTGGGTGAAAATCATGGCTGTCACAACGCAAAAGAATGAGGGCGTGTTCCTATTAGAATAGATCGCCTATCATAAAATAATTGGATTTACGGATATCGTGATTTTATCCAATGATTGCGAGGATGGCAGTGATGAGATGCTGGATCATCTGTCAAAGTCAGGGGAAATTATTCACCTGCGCAATGATGGCCCATATGATGATCGCGGCATCCAATTTGCGACCCTAGAACTCGCCGGTCGCCAAAAGGGCCTGAAAGAGGCCGATTGGATCATGCATTTGGATATCGACGAATTTCTGAATATTCACGTGGGTGATGGTCAGATTGGCGATCTGATCACTGCCCTGCCCGAGGCAATCGCCTTGACATGGCGGATGTTTGGCAACAACGGGATCATCGAATTCAAAGACCGTCTCATAACTGACCAAACCGCACTCGCCGCCCCAAAAATCATGCATTGGCCATTATGCGCGTTCATGATCAAAACGCTGTATCGTAACAACGGAATTTACGGCAAACTGGGTATCCAAAGCCCAAAACAGCCAAACAATGATCGGGTAAAAGACGCGCAGTGGTCCTCAGGCTCGGGCGAAGTTTTGCATAGCGCCTTCAAAACCAAGCAACAGTTTTCGGATTACATGCAGGACAATTATAAACTTGCACAAATCAATCACTATGCCTTGGGCGCAATGCAAAGTTTCATCCTAAAAGCCATGCGTGGGCGCAGTGGTTCCTCCTGTCAAGGATTGAACATGGACTACTGGTGTGATCGCAATTTTTGTCAGGAAGAAGACAAAACAATTCAACGCCATAACACTGCATTGATGGGCGAAATCGAGAGACTACGAGGGGATGCAAAAATTGCCAAACTGAATGATAAGGCGGTGGCCTGACGTCACGACAGCTTTGCGAAGACAATGAAGGACGAAGATATCGCGCATTGATGGGGCATTTGTTAATCACGCCCCCCTCACAACAAATACCCACACGATTTGCTACGCAATTGCGTCAGAAATCTTAGAATCGCCGCAAAGTTGGCCTTTTAGTTGCTTAGCTAGGGAATAATGACTAATTTAGTTTTAAGGATTGTGTTACCCATATGCGGGATCATGATGTTTTTGAACCCAGTGACCTATCGGGATTTGATTTTCAAACATGGCTTGCACAGATTGACGCAGATTGATGACGCGGCAAGCGATGATGTATGTGTTGATTATCTTGGACCAAAACACGCAACCGATCTTTGAGAACAAGCAAAAACCTTGATCGTCACAATTGAACACCATTCTGACCTATCCGCCTATTCATCGGGCGTTCTCATTGGTTTGAAATTGGTACAGGAAAAGGGGTGTTCACATCTGTGCGTTGTCAGCGAACATCAGGACTGGTTCCGCGATCCCCATGTCATCCGCCCCTTTGATCGGTTGATTGACGATGGGTTTTTGGATCAGTTTGATGATGTTATCTTTTACGGCTGTTACGCAGGCTGTTATGCGGCCGCGGCCGATAGCGTCAGTTATCCAATGGCGACGGTCACCGCAATCAATCCGCAGGCCACGCTAAACCCCAGTATTGCATAGTGGGACAAACGGTTCAAACACACACGGCGACAGGATTTCACAACACGATTTGGATATGCCCCGAAAATGCGATTAAGGCGGCCCTATTTCGGGGGGACAATGTCACGCATCTACGCAATATCGTTAAATCAGTCCATCCAGCTGAATTTTTTCAGGTGACGCGGTATTTGCCCGCGATTGCAGCCCTGGCATCGGACGACCCTGCAACAGAGTTCTATAAATTGCAGCGTGGGCGGCACGACATGTTACGCCAATTGCGCGCCCTTTTGGGGCATGCTCAGGCACGTCCTGGTCCGTTACTGACAAAGTTGGTGTAGCAACATACGCTGCGCCTGCATCCAACCGCCCCCAAATTTGTTGCAGCAATGCAGCAGGTGTAACAAACGGCGGCAGAATAATTCCGTCAAACTGGACTAGAAACCTGCGCGTATTTTGTGTAACCGCAGGGGCATGAGCACAACAATCACCCTGCCCCGCCCCGATGATTGGCATTTGCACCTGCGCGATGGTGCTATGCTGAACACTGTTTTGCCCCACACGACACTTCATTTTGATCGCGCGATCATCATGCCGAATTTGGTGCCACCTGTCGTGCGCGCGGTTGATGCGCGCGCCTATCGGGATAGAATTCTGGCAGCAATGCCCGCGGACGCCACGTTCACGCCCCTGATGACGCTGTATCTGACCGAGGATACAAATCCAGAGGATTTGGCCGCGGCCTATACATCGGGTTTGATTACCGCAGTAAAACTTTACCCCGCAGGGGCCACAACAAATTCAGCCTCAGGAGTGCGCAATTTCGAAAAGGTTCGGCACGTTCTGGATAAAATGGCAGAAATTGGATGCCCCCTTTGCGTGCATGGTGAAGTCACGCATAACGATATCGACATTTTTGATCGCGAGGCTGCGTTTATTGAGACAGTTCTGGACCCATTGCGCCGTGCAATCTCAGAGTTGCGCGTGGTCATGGAACATATCACCACAAAGAATGGTGTGGATTATGCCCTTGCAGGTGGAGATAATCTGGCCGCGACTATCACCACCCACCACCTGATCATCAACCGCAACCACATCCTGGTCGGTGGAATCAAGCCACATTACTACTGCCTACCCGTTGCCAAGCGTGAAGAACACCGTCAGGCATTGGTTGAGGCCGCAACCAGCGGCGATGCACGCTTTTTCCTTGGGACAGACAGCGCCCCGCATTTGGACCATGATAAAGAAAGCGCCTGCGGCTGTGCAGGTTGCTTCACCGCACCAAATACCATGTCCCTACTAGCCCATGTGTTTGAGGATGCAGGCGCTCTTGATCAGTTGCGCGCCTTTGCCAGTGAAAACGGTCCCGCGTTCTATGGCCTACCTGTGAACACTGGCACCCTGACGCTGAAGAAACAGGACACACCCGTAAAATTCCCATCCAAAATCGAAACACCCGAGGGTCAATTAACCGTTTTTGACCCTGGTTTTGATGTTTTTTGGTCCGCTGAGTAAAAGGAAATTCTCATGATCCCCAGTTCTTATCCCGACGCTTCTGAAATCGCCCGTCTGTCGGCGCGTATGCTTCTTGAAATCAAGGCAGTGCATTTCAATGCCGAGGATCCGTTTACACTGGCCTCTGGCCTGCCCAGCCCAACATATGTGGATTGCCGCAAATTGATCAGCTATCCGCGCATCCGGTCAACCTTGATGGATTTCATGACCGTGACCGTCATGCGCAATGCAGGGCTTGAGGCGTTTGACAACATTGCAGGCGGCGAAACAGCGGGCATTCCGTTTTCTGCACTGGTTGCAGAACGCATGGCGCTGCCCATGACGTATGTGCGCAAGAAACCCAAAGGATACGGTCGCAATGCCCGAATCGAAGGCGCGATGAGCGAAGGTCAGCGGGTTTTGTTGGTTGAAGACCTGACAACCGATGGCGGTTCAAAACTGTCCTTTGTGGATGCGATCCGTGAAACAGGCGCAAGCTGTGCACATACAGCCGTGATTTTTTATTACGACATCTTCCCCGAAACGATCAAAACCCTATCAGATCATGGTGTTAGCTTGCATTATCTATGCACATGGTGGGATGTTTTGGCTGAAGCCAAGGCACAAAATGCATATGATACTGGCACCTTGGGAGAGGTCGAAAAATTCCTAAACAACCCGCGTGAATGGCAGGAAACGCGGATGGGAAATAAAGGATAGTTCCCGAAAAATCCGTCAACACACGGTCTATATTTAGCGTTTATGTGGATTTATACCCCAAGATATGCTAATTCACAGGTTATCCACAGAAATATACAATTTGCCCCTATCACGGGGACAGATTAAAACCTTCCGCACGACGAGAGGGAAAACATGAACAAAGTTGCAGAGATCAATCCAACAGGCGCAGAAATCCAACTGCCCGACACGATGCCCCATTCCATTGAGGCAGAGCAGCAATTGCTGGGCGCGATCCTGACCAACAACGAAATTTATGACCGCGTCGCCTCAATCATCAAATCACAGCATTTTTATGAACCGGTGCATGCCCGCATTTTCGAAGTGGCCGCCGCACGGATTGTAAAAAACAATCTTGCCTCGCCTGTCACCTTGGATGCCTTTTTGTCCGATGACGTGGGTCTGCGCGAACTGGGCGGATCGGCCTATTTGGCGCGTTTGGCGGGTGCCGCGATCGCGGGTTTTGCGGTGCGCGATTACGCGCAGCTGATTTATGATCTGGCCATGCGGCGCGAATTGATCCGAGTGGGCGATGATATTTCCGCCCGTGCGCGTCGCGCAGATGTGGATCAAGATCCAAAAACACAAATTGTTGAGGCCGAACAATCACTTTACGCCCTCGCGGAAGAGGGGCAATCAGACAGCGGTTTTAAATCCTTCCTCTCGGCCGTAACAGGTGCCGTTGATATGGCGAACCTGGCCTATCAACGCGATGGCGGTTTGGCGGGCATTTCAACAGGATTGATTGATCTGGATAAAAAGATGGGAGGTTTGCACCCTTCGGATTTGATCATCCTTGCGGGACGTCCCTCGATGGGGAAAACATCGCTTGCAACCAACGTAGCCTTTAACATTGCCAAAGCCTATCGGCGGGGCATGAAACCCAATGGGGAAGAGGGCACCTTGGACGGCGGTGTGGTTGGTTTCTATTCACTGGAAATGAGCGCCGAACAATTGGCCGCGCGCATTTTGTCAGAGGCCGCTGAAATCCCATCGGAGCAAATCCGCAAAGGCGACATGACCGAGGGTGAATTCCGCCAATTTGTGGAGGCGGCCAAATCATTGGAAAGCTGTCCGCTGTATATCGATGACACACCTGCCCTGCCAATTTCACAGCTGGCGGCGCGGGCGCGTCGGTTGAAACGCACCCATGGTTTAGATGTATTGATCATCGACTACCTGCAACTGGTCCGCCCCGCCTCTGCCAAAGATAGCCGTGTAAACGAAGTTTCCGAAATCACCCAAGGGATGAAGGCAATTGCCAAGGAATTGGATATCCCTGTGATTGCCCTGTCCCAGTTGTCGCGTCAGGTGGAAAATCGCGATGATAAGCGCCCACAGCTGTCTGACCTGCGGGAATCTGGTTCGATTGAACAGGACGCGGATGTGGTGATGTTTGTGTTCCGTGAAGAGTACTACAAAGAACGCGAAAAACCCAGTGATCACGATTTGGAAAAAATGGCGCATTGGCAGGAAGAAATGGAACGCCTGCATGGCCGCGCCGAGGTGATCATTGGCAAACAGCGTCACGGGCCAATTGGCACCGTTGATCTGTCATTCGAAGGGCGCTTCACGAAATTCGGCAATCTTGCGAAACCTTGGCAACAGCACAACGAATACTAAGCCCTGCGCTTTTCACTTGGAAAATAAGTGCATCTATGCTCAACCTGCTCTGGGGTAAGTTATTTTCATGTCAAAATTTCATTTACGGATCGCGGGCGTACAGGACACCGATATCGTATATGCCAAGATCATGGCGCTCTGCGCCTTTCACGATGATCAGTCAATTGGATCCCGCCTTTTTTCACAAAGTCCTGGATGCTCCTGAAACGCAACTGCGCGTCATATTGGCCGAGGATCGCGGACAGGTTATCGGATTGATGACCTATTATCCCATGTTCCACCTGCATAGCGCGACATCGGGCCTAAACTTGCATCACCTGTTCATTGATGAAAGATACCGTGGTCAGGGCTGCGCACAGCAATTTATGGAGTATTTAACCAATGCCGCGGCAGAATTTGGAGCAAGTTACATCACCGTGTCGGCAGATTTACAAAACGAACCTGCCCATCCGTTGTATCTATCCATGGGATTTAAGCGTGTGGCAATGGGGGGCGCGTTTTTTGAATATCGCTCAGCGACAAATGATTGAAAATAGTGGGTTTCATGCCCATGTCCGTCAGAGGCTTGCATATGGCAGTCAATTTTGGGATCCTGCCCCAAATTGGAGGACACTGATGAAACTGGACCCTGATCAAATAATCATCTGATTTATGCGGCTTTTGCCGCCTCTATTCGCGTTTCAAGCCCCTTCATCCTTGTGCGCAATGTTCCGATTTCCACCAAATCTGAGCTGATATCGGGCGAGTTTTAATTCGCGGTATGCACACTCTAATCCGCGCAGCAAATCTTTTCCACATAACCATGCTTCTTCCGCGCTATTGCGGATCAAAACCACCACTTTAAACCGTCCCGCAGGGCTTAGGGTGCTATAACTTTTGGCGTTCAATCCTTCGACCTGCATTTTGATTTTTTCAACAATCCGTAAATCTGAACGATTTGTGACATAAGATCATCAGATATGACGTGCATTTCGGAGATGCGTGAACTGTAAAACCATGTGTGACGGACGTCTGTTATATGGAGGATAAGGTCATCACGCTCCGCCATCGCCTTGCGCAATACGGGCAGTGACGGGCTTTTCGTTAGAAAAATTTCCATGTCTGTCGTGTTAAAATCAATTTCCGCATAAATGGCGCGGACTAGGTTATCCTATTTCAATACCTTTGCATGGGCATTTTTGCGATCTTCCATAAACCGCTGAATATTCCATATGCCAAAGCCCAAAATCGCCGTAATCAGCGAGAGCGTAAATTCATCAAATATCAGTTTTGCATCCTTACGCCTGCACACCAGCGCGCTTTGCGATGCAATCCAACCGAGAATCAGCTTGACCTGAATGTTAAGACTGTCAAAACGAGGGTATGAGTACAGCCACGTTAAGTATTGATTTAGATGCCATTCGCGCGAATTGGCGCGCATTGAACGAGAAAACCAGCGGCGAAACGGGCGCGGTGGTCAAGGCGAATGCCTATGGTCTGGGCGCTGGGTTTGTGGCCAAAGCATTGCTGAAAGAAGGCGTTCAAACCTTTTTCGTGGCGGTGGCCGAAGAAGGGGTGGTGGTGCGTAAATCCCTGGGCAACGCCTCCACGATCTATATCTTTGGCGGGCATATGCAGGGGGACACGGAACTGATCCGTGAATATCGTCTAACGCCGCTTTTGAATTCTGTTGATCAATTAATCAGGCATGTGGAAAAACTGCCCAATCATCCCTTTGGCATTCAGTTGGACACTGGTATGAACCGTTTGGGCATGGAACCTGTTGAATGGCACGCGGTGCGCGAATTGGCCCTGCCCTTGAACCCCAAACTGATCATGTCCCATTTGGCCTGTGCGGATGACCCTGATCACGACATGAACGCCAAACAATTGGCCGAATTCCATAAAATGACCGATGACTTGGATATTCCAAAATCGCTATCGGCCACAGGTGGAATATTACTGGGGTCTGACTATCATTTTGATCTGACCCGCCCTGGCGTTGGGCTATATGGCGGCTTCCCCTTTGAACAGGCCCGCGCCGTTGCCAAGTTGAACATCCCCATCATTCAAACGCGCGAGGTCGATGTGGGCGAAACCGTTGGATATGCCAACACATGGCGCGCACCCACACCGCGCCGCATTGCAACCGTTTCGGCGGGATATGCCGATGGGATCATTCGCGCCATGGGCGACAAAACCGTCCTATATGCGGGTGACGTGGCCTGCCCGATTGTGGGGCGCATTTCGATGGATCTAATCGGGGTGGATGTCACACTGCTGACCCAACCTGTTGAAAGCCTGGAATTGTTGAACGATCGGCAAACAATT
>Ga0255766_10005426_pt1 | contig 10583 bp, 10 predicted proteins | sample 071ome_23_FD_179966 | JGI IMG/M metagenome (GOLD analysis project Ga0255766, IMG submission 179966) | Coastal salt marsh microbial communities from the Groves Creek Marsh, Skidaway Island, Georgia - 071403BT metaG (version 2) | ecosystem: Environmental > Aquatic > Marine > Intertidal zone >... | reverse complement strand
CCGTAGCGGAAACCGCCGCCTCACCTCCACCACTCCCACCTGCTGCCGCTGCAACACCCCCGCCGGTTCCACCATCTGCCCCGAGCCCTCCAAGCGCTCCTCCATCCGGTCCTCCGACCGAGCCACCCTCAGGACCTCCATCCGGGCCCCCGAGCGGCCCACCTTCGGGACCTCCGAGCGGTCCTCCTTCGGGACCCCCATCAGGGCCTCCATCTGGACCACCGAGTGGCCCGCCCTCGGGACCTCCGTCCGGTCCACCTTCCAGTCCACCCAGCGGGCCTCCATCCGGTCCACCCTCAGGACCACCGAGCGGTCCGCCTTCGGGACCCCCATCGGGGCCTCCTTCTGGACCACCGAGCGGACCTCCATCCGGCCCCCCTTCTCGTCCTGACGATATTTGAGGTGAGACCGTGAGCGAACGCTTTGCGATGAAATTGTGCGGGACTCAAGCCTCCTACCAGATCGTTCCCGAGGGCATTGACGGCATTGACCTCGATGCGGTTGGGGCTGCCATTGAGGCAGAAGGGTACGAGGTTGGCGTTCGTTCCCGCCTGTGCTGGACCTTCACTGACCCCTGCATCATGACGCTCTTTCCAAGCGGGAAACTGATGGTGCGGACCGAAGACAAAGACTTGGCCACCTCGGTCGCCGAACGTCATGTCGAGGTGTGGATCAAAGCATGAACGGGACGGCATGAGCGTGAAGGTATGATCGACGAGGACGTCCTGGCTCATCTCCACGGTCATGGCGTTGTGGCGTATCCCACCAGCACCTTGCCCGGACTGGCTTGCTTGCCGACTTCGGAAGCGCTTGACGCCTTGTTTGCACTCAAACAACGCTCAGCGGACAAACCGGTGAGTCTCGGTGTTCTCTCGTTGGATCAGGCCGCAGCGCTGGTGGTCGTCCCTCCGGAGATTCATGCCTTGGAGGCCGCGTTCCCGAAGGGTGGATTTTCGTTCGTTCTCGACGCGATTGAACCGCTTGACCCGAGACTGGGCGGGGCGCGCGTGGCGGTTCGTTGCCTCGCCCATCCGGTGGCGAGAGCGTTGGTTGAGGCCGTGGGCCCGATCACCGCAACAAGCGCCAACGAATCGGGCGAAACGCCGGCACCTTCCGCTCAAGAAGCGGGGCGCGGTTTGGGGCTCCCTCCACACGCCGTGCTCGAAGGGACCTGCCCTGGGGGCTTGGGCAGCACCTTCGTCAACGTCACCGAGGGCGACGCTGGTGTTGAAGTAACCATTATGAGAGAGGGCGTTGTACCCACGCATAGCGTGATTGAATGGTGGAAGAGTCGCAACTGAAATATTGGCGGGATGCAGGTCATGTGGCCCGCCGTACTCTCGAAGCGATGAAGCTGGAATTGCAGCCCGGCAAAACCTTTCACGAAATCATTGAATCCGCTGAACGTTTTATTCATCGCCACGGCGGTAAACCCGCTTTTCCCGGCACCATTGCGGTCAACGACCTCGCAGCCCATTTCACGACGAACCATCAGGTGGAGGCGGTTGAGGGATGGGAAGGCGAATCGGTTCTCCAGAAGGGGGACTTGGTGAAAATTGACTTTGGCGTTCACATCAAAGGGCACATCGGCGACAACGCGTTGACGTTTGAGGTTGGCAACAGCAACGAGCACACCGAGCAAATCAAGGCGGCCAAAGAAGCGCGAGACGCTGCGGTGGAAATGCTCCACCCCGGCACGCCGTGGTACAAAGTCGGTCAAGCCGCTGCGCAACCCTCGTTGGACGCTGGATTTCAGCCGATTCGGAACCTCTGCGGCCACCAACTCAAGCCGTGGGAACTGCACGCCGGTGTTTCGGTGCCGTCGTACGCCTGCGGCAAGGACAACCAAGGCTTCCGTGGCGTGGTGGAAGAAGGCGGCGTCTATGCGGTTGAACCGTTCAACACCACCGGCTCCTCCGGGCTCATCGAAAACATCGGCCGCCATCACTCGTCCAACATCTACCGGGTCACCGGGATGACGACGTCGCGAAAGGCGCGGGCAAAAGGGCAACTCAAGCCCTTGGGTGCGCAGATGGCCCGGAACCTCGAAGAGCGGTATTCGACCCTTCCTTTCGCGGAACGATGGGCGTTCCCGATGCTGAAGAAACCGTTTCCCGATGCTGATGAGGAAAGCCTCCAAAGCAAGTGGAACGCTCTGGTGAAGAAACTCATCAGCATCCGTTTCTTGGAGACGTACCACGTGCTGCGCTGCAAGGACGGCGGCAACATCGCGCAGTTCGAGCACACCGTTCACGTGACGTCTGGCGGTCCGGAGATCTTGACGGTCGAATGAAGGGCGGTTTTTTGGCTCAAAAACGCATATAAACCGGTTGATGCTACGGTTTCATGAACAGGGCTGTTGCAGTTCTCGTTGAGTGCATCCCATCCCCTCTCGGTTTCTCTCACCCTGTTCACCTCAACTCCACCCCGAGCGAACGCCTTGCGTGTTCTTTTTTCCTTCCGCCGTGTTATTTACAAACCGTATGCACCACTCCCGGCGCGCGAATTCGAGAAAAGCCGCCGTGGAAAATTTCGCTAAAAAACCCGTTTTTTCGCGCGGGCTTGAGGATTCTGCACAGTATGGTTTAATAGAAGGACGGGCATAGGAGGGGCTACCCCCAAAGGGGAAAGGAGGACAAAAATATGAAAAACGAAAACCGAAATGAAGAGGCTGTCAGCCCCGTTATCGCTACCATCTTGATGGTGGCGATCACCGTTGTGCTGGCTGGTGTGCTGTACGTGTGGGCTAGCTCCCTTGCAGAAGGCAACACCGACGGAAACCTGGCCCTCTACGCGTTCAGCGGAGAGGATGCTCAGGGTCAACCCAGCACGGGCACCGATGACAACCTCATCATGCTGACCATGGACCAGGGTGGCGACATCAACTGGGCTTCCGTCTCCGTGAAGCTCTCGATTGACGGCGGCTCCCCGGTCTTCTGCGACAACCCAGGCGGCGATGGCGGCGTCTGCGTTCTGGTGGACAACGGCCGAGACACCAACGACCAGTTCTGGTCCGTCGGTGACACCGTGACCATCGTCGAGACCGGCACCGATCTGTGCAGCAGCTCCTGCAGCATCGACGTGACCATCACGGACACCCGTGAAGAGAAGGTTATCGACACCACGAACGGCGTCCCAGCTGAGTGATTTCAATCGCTGAGTAGGTCTCTGTCCCAGGTCACTGACCTGTACAACGCTGCATTTCCGGCCAAGGCCGGACCTGCGGCCTTCATTCAAACTTCAACATCCGACATGCGTTGACGCACGTCTTGGTGCTGCTCCCACATGTGGAGGGAGCGACCCCGAGCGGTGGTGACCAGCGCTCGCCCAAGCAATTCCATGCTGGCGAGCCACTGGCCGATCAGCGAGAGCGGTCCGCTTGACTTTCCTTGCCGGCTTCGCCACCAGAGGACGAGGAAAGCGGCTTCGAGCCCCGCAAGTCCGAGGTGCATGCTGTTGGCCAACGTGAAGGTGGCCGGCCATCCGTACAGGCCGATGAATCCCCAGCGAAGCACGGCCGAGGGCGTGGCCACCATCATGGCCAGCGGGGCAATGATGTGGAAGTGGTGTTGGCGCCGAAAGATTCGGCCGAACACGCCTTGACCCTTTTCCGTTGCTCGCTTTCGCATACGGGTCAGCAATCGCTGCAGGCCTTGAGCTCGTCGCAATTTCTGGCGGCGTTGCCCTTCGACGGTTGAAGGCGCTACGTCGACGAAGGTGGCGAGCGGGTCGGCGATGGCTCGCCACCCCTGACATCGAACGGAGGTGGCAATTTGAGCGTCGTCGGCGTTGGCGCCGGGGTACAGATCGTCGATGGCGAGGCAGGACGGCCGCCACATCATGCATGACCCTTCGAGAAACGGTGTGCTGTCGACCATGGATTCGGCCATGCGCATCGCTTCCCACGCTGATCGATGCTGTTCTTCGTCCGGTCGGGCATCGATGCGGTTGGGCACGGCGCCGACGGCACCCATCATCGGGTCGGCGAACCACTGCATCATCCGCTGCAAGCACCCTCGTTCGAGCATGGCGTCCGCATCGGTCATGCAGACCAAACCCTCGGCGTGCTGACCAAGGTGTCTCAACGCCCTGACCACCGCCGCTGTTTTGCCCTGACGCTGTTCCATGCGAACCACCTCAACTTCCAGAAAAGCCTCAGGATGGACATTGAGCCATGCTTCAATCCGCTCCACCGTGGAATCGGTCGATGCGGAGTCAATGAGCAGCAGTCGCATGGGCACGTTTTGCTGGACAAGATTGTCCAGTTTCTTCTCGATGATGCGCGCCTCGTTCCAAACCGGGAGCAACACGGTCAACGCTTCTTCATGGTCGGTGCTCTTGGGGACATGCGCATTTCGATGGTCTCGGTCCCACCGGTACATGTCCCACCGATGAAGGACAAAGGGCACCAATGCGACCGAAAGCGCCGCCCCTTCAATGATGGCGGGAACCACGACCATGATTCGTCAAAACCCCAATTGCCTTTGATTTCTATGCAAAGTAAAGTTGTGAAACAATATATTTTTGATAAATATTCATGCAGGGGGTCTTTTTGAACACAGACATGGGATTGGTTTCAAAATTGGTGACCATTCTCACACGCCAAAGGATTCGTTATCACTACAACAAAAAAAATTGGCAACAAGCGAAGCAATATGCCCAGAAGGAATTGATTCACGATAGAAATACTGATTTTTCAAATGGAATAATTATTCGAAGCCACTGGAATCTTGGTGAATATCAAGAGGTGATCAAGCAGTTAGAACAGCATCCAGAACTTGATGACCAACACTATTATCAGAGAGCTAAAAATAAGATCTCAACATCAAAATGGTCTGCAGACCCTGTTCCGGAGGAGGTATTGTCCTCAGTTTTCGATTTGAAAAATGTGAGAAAGAATTGGTTTCAAGAAGGTCAGCGTGTTTGGTTCCGCCATCCAAAAGGGGCGGTTCATTGGGATATGCCGATGAATTATAATTTGGATGAGACACACGATGCATTACTTGAACTGGCAACGCAATTATTACTTGGGCCATTTTTACCTGAGGTCAAGACCATCCGTACCCCGCCCAGAAAGGCAGGGAAGGAAAGAGCACTTTCCTATTCAGGGGGGGTGGATTCAACAGCAGCGTTCCTTATGATGCCGGAATCCACGATCTTGGCTTATCATCAAAGAGATTTTCCAAGTCATCTCAAACATGGAAATGCTCTCCGAGCCATTTCATTTATTCGTGAGCAAATGAGCCGTCCAGTTCATATTTTTCCGTCCGACCATGAACGCATTCGGATAAATTATGGAATGGATGTAGGTTTTTCCTCGTCATATGCGGCTGGTGTCCATCTCATTCTGGTAGCAGATTTCTTCAACTTAGGCGCCCTTGCCTTTGGTACTGTTGTCGAGAACACATGGTTGGAAAAGGGCGTTCGCTTTCGCGATTTTGCAAATTCTTGGCACTGGAACTACTGGCCTGAGCGTTTTCAACATGCTGGTCTTTGTCTCGACCTCCCTATTAATCATTTAACTGAGGCTTGTACATTGCACGTGTGCATGCAATCCGCGCTCGGAGAGGTGGTGAACTCTTGCATTCGGCAAGATGATGGTGGATGTGGAACTTGTTGGAAATGTTTTCACAAGAACGGGCCAATGGGCCGTTTTATGAATCCAAACAGCAGAGAGATTCAAATGAAACTCAAACAAGTACCTTTACGATCGGGGATGCATGCACTTTGGGCATTGAAAAATCAAAATCTTACTCATTTGGCCCCACCACAATATGCGGAAATATTGGAACAAGATTTGATGTGGTGGGGGTCAATTTACCCACCCGGACTATCGATTATCTCCCCTGATCTACGTCCTTATCTTACTGAGAAGACTGAACAATTGTTTAACCAGATGCCAAGGCCGTATTCAATTGAACTCATTGACATGACCGAGTGATTTGAGAGATGATGTATGATGCGACAACTGATCCATGTTGGGCCGTATGAATCCCGTGGAGGAATTTCAAAGGTGATGCAAATACTTGCAGAACATCCACCGGAAGGGTGGTCTGTAAGCATCTTGAACACAACATCAAATGGAACTGTTTTTTCAAAATTATACAGGTGGTTTGCTGCAATTCGCGAAATAAAACACTCCAATGCAGATATTATTCATGTCCACAGTGCTGCAGATTGGTCGTTTAGGCGTAAATTATCACTTGCTCGAAGGGCTAGATGCCCGGTTGTTTTTCACATCCATTCCGGTAATTTTTCAACCGAAACAAAAAAGACGATGCGTTCTTTTCACTGTGTAACGCTCACCGAAGGATGGGCAAAAAAACTCACACCATTGATTGGCCCTTCCCATGTGATTTCAAACCCAGTAGACCCCGAAATTCAGCCCAGTTCAAAAAGAGAAGATTTTGTGTTGTTACTCGGACGCCCTGACGAGGTAAAAGGGCACGACTTTGCTTATTCACTTCGCCTTCCGCGCCTTGTTGTGACTGGTAGAGATGAGGGTCCTGAACATGTGCAGGCTCTCGGGTGGATCTCAGAAGAGCGAAAAAGAATGCTCCTCGCCACAGCGAAGGCACTCATTGTGCCTTCAGAATTTGAAGGGCAACCCCTCGTTGTATTGGAAGCTCTTGCAGCGAACTGCCCGGTTGTTGCTTCCGATTCAATAATCGACTTACCATCTACGGTGGTGAAGGCAAAACACGGCGATCGCCAAAGTTGGCTCACTGCATTGAATCATCTCAACACCGAGGGTCTTGTTGAATCTGTCTCAAGTCACCGTATTGAGAACATTCGAGATCAGTGGGGGAAGTTTTACGATGAAATCATTGCGAATAAGCGTTCAACGGAATGATTCCAATCAAGGTGTTGAACAGCGTAAGAGCGTGCTTTTTCTTGCAAATGGTCAATCTCTTCTCTTTTTATCGATTCCAACCATTCCTTAGCACGATAGAGGAACTCTTCTTCGGGATACAGTTTGCAAAAATACTGTGAATCATGTCCTTCAATTTGGTGACCCTCATGACGAATCCCAAGAATCAGCAAACCTGATCCAAGATATTCAGAACGTTTGAGTGGGCTTGCTAGTTTCCAGATTCTGGAACTTGGCATGGGGAGTATTCCAATATCGTAGTTGGTTAATCGCTTGGCCAAATCCGCCTGTTCCAGGTATCCAGTAATGTTCACATGTTTCAGATTCATCTTTCCAATTTCATCAATCATGTCGCCCTTGCCGTGAAAATAGAGTTCAAATCTCTGCGATGACTGGTCAAGCGATCTAAAGAGCTGAAGCATTTGTCGAATTCCTCGATGCGAATCAATCCTTCCATGGTAAACGAGGCGAATGGCCCCCTTTCTTGTTGATTTTTGGAACAATTGAGTGTTTACGCCAGCTGGAAGCACTGCAATTTTTCTTGATTTCTTCGGACTTAATGAATTGACGAATTTTTTATGCTGTTCGGAAACTACACACCCCCACTCCACGGATTTCCAACCACGTTTCCAAGCTCTCATTTGTAATTTAGATAACAATCCACGGTCGGCGGGGGGCCCTCTATCCATCAGGACAAGCTTTGTGGTAATTTTCGGAATAAGGCCGCTTAATTTCCAATCGATTAGTACACAATCTGATTGATTGATTGTACCGAGAAACGGCCTTAGATTCTTCACAATAGAAGCGGATTGTCTGCCCCTTGTTTTGCTCCTCGGAATTGAGACATGTTTGATTTCGGAGACAGGAAACACGCCTGGAGAGTAAACTGTGAGATTTACACCTTGCTTTACGAGCCCAAGCGATAATTCGATTTGTGTCGTCGCACAAAGATCTTCGCCAAAGCATCGGGCAGTTAACCATGTGACATTCATGCTGATTTCGTATCCTCCTCTTCATGTAGGGCTAAAAATTATTTGAGTTCTTTGTTGGGTAATTCATTTGAATGACTTGCCTTTAGGATAGTTCATGCCCTCCTCTGAATCGAATTCATTGGAAGCAGAGGACAACCAAGAGTCTCTAAGTCGCCTGATCTTACGAGAAAACAAACATTACAGAGAATTACGAAGAATTCGTTCATCTCTTGCCTTTCGTCTTGGGGCCAGTATCGTACGTGCTCTCAAGTTCCCCCCAAAATTGTTATTCCTTCCATTCACATTGTTTTTTGTAGGTTTTGATTGGGGTCTGGAACGTATTGGGAAGAAGAAATTCATCTCGGATAGATATGAATCTCATCCAGTCAATAACCGGCATTGTGTTGTGATGTTTCCAACAAACGGTGTAGGATTCGGTCACTTCACCAGACTGCTCGCAATCGCCAAACGTATGAAAAAACAAGATCCTACTCTTGAAGTCGTTTTCTTCAGCACGATGCCAACGATGCATTTGCTGAAGGAACACGGCATCCTAGGCTATCGATTGCCAGGGCGAAAAGAATACCGTGATTCATCAGCATCCGAATGGAATGCCATTTTGGAAGAAAGCTTGGCTTTGGTGTTCGCCGCACATCGGCCAAGCATGTTCGTCTTCGATGGAGCCTATCCATATCGAGGTATGCTAAACGCTATCAATGGACGAAACGGTCTTGCAAAAATTTGGGTTCGGCGAGGAACCTTCAAGAAAAATGCAACGAACATTCCAGTGGATAGTCTGGTGCATTTCGATCATATCGTTCGTCCAAAGGACAGTGTGCCGACAGACATTTCTCGAGAGGTCCTGCATGATGTCGAAGTATCGCATTGTGAACCCATCGTGTTCCTTGATGAAAATGAATTACTTTCGCGTGAAGATGCGCGGTCCCGTCTTGGCATTGGCAAAAACATGTTCACCGTTTACATTCAACTCGGGGCTGGCAACATCAACAGCATTGGCTCAATTGTGACACAATGCCTTGATATTCTTTCATCGAAAAAGAATGTACATGTTGTTATTGGCGAATCCATGATTGGCTCCCGATTATCAATTGAAGGTGACCGTGTACAGGTACTTCGGGACTACCCAAATTCATGGTATTTCAATGGATTTGATGTTTCAATCATTGCTGGAGGTTACAATTCCTACCATGAAGTAGTTCATCATCGCCTTCCGAGCATCTGTATTCCAAACACAAATACGGGTATGGATGACCAGTTGGCCCGAGCAAATGCAGCAGGGTCCACTGGTGCGATGATCGTTCTGGATGACCCTGAACCAACGTCTCTCGCTGATGCCATTGAACAAATCTTTGATCCAGCATGCAGAGATAAGATGAAGAATGAGATGGCAGACTTGAGGCAGCCAAACGGTGCAACTGAAGTTGCCGATTTTTTCACTCAGATGTTGACTGCTTGATGAACCAGTCAACGGTTTTCTGGATTCCTTCTTGAACATCAACCAAAACACGATAGCCAAAGATTTCACGAGCCTTGTCGATGTTTGCGTGAGAATGAAGAATATCCCCGGGACGTTCTTCACCTAACTGCGGGGTAATGGCAGTAACGCTTGAATCATACTTGGCTAAGGATTGTTTGAGGTACTCAACCAAATCAATGACCGTTAATCGGTCACCGCATGCAATGTTGATGCACGTGAAGCCAACAGAACCTTCCTTTACCATGGCTGAGAGGTTTGCGAAAACAGCGTTGTCAACATACGTGAAGTCACGAGATTGTAAACCATCACCAAAAATGATTGGCGAGTCCCCATCTTTCAGAATTTCAATGAATTTTGGAATAACTGCTGCATAAGGTCCATTCGGGTCTTGACGGGGCCCGAAGATGTTGAAATACCTCATCGCAACGACATCTATGCCGTAGACTTCATTCATGGTTTGGCCATAAATTTCTCCAATCGATTTCGTCGCTGCATATGGAGATAATAGCTCTCCTGTTCTGTATTCAATTTTTGGGAGCGTTTCCTCTGAGCCATATACTGACGAAGAACTCGCCATGACAACACGTGGAATGTTTGCGTTGACTGCAGCGCATAAGATATTGACCGTACCGTTGACATTGTGGTCATGACTCGCAAGGGGTTGTTCAATGGAACGTGGTACACTTCCAAGTGCAGCCTGATGAGAAATGAAATCCACACCAATCATTGCTTTTGTACATGTGTCGAAATCACGAATATCACCTTCAATGAATTCAAGGCCGTTTCCAATGAGGTCCTCGATGTTTTCTCGATGACCTGTGATGAGGTTGTCAATGACTCGAACCTTTGCCCCTAATTCAACGAGCCTGCGCGCGAGATTTGAACCTATGAAGCCAGCCCCGCCGGTGATTAGCACAGTTTTCCCTTCAAAATCGTCCTTAAATTGTTCAAACATATTTATTCACCATTCGTGGAATTTGTCGTTCAAAATCATCTCCGCTTTCAAATCAAAGATATCCGCCCCTTGATAATCGGTGGGATTCCATTCTCCGTCCTTGAATTCGAAAACAACATTTCCTTCGTGCATGAGCGTTGGCCAAGTCGTTGATGTTTCAACCAAGACAAAATCCTCGTTTTCATCCAAAATAACATCAGCTGCAAGGACGCAGATTTTCATGTTCACTGTGAAATCTCTCGCCCAATTCAGCATAGCCAACATTCGTGGAGTCAATGTGTTTTCAGG
>Ga0255766_10005416_pt1 | contig 10600 bp, 9 predicted proteins | sample 071ome_23_FD_179966 | JGI IMG/M metagenome (GOLD analysis project Ga0255766, IMG submission 179966) | Coastal salt marsh microbial communities from the Groves Creek Marsh, Skidaway Island, Georgia - 071403BT metaG (version 2) | ecosystem: Environmental > Aquatic > Marine > Intertidal zone > Salt... | reverse complement strand
ATAGGAGGTTTAGGTAAAGGTCACCTCGTTAGAGAGATAGATGCTTTAGATGGCGTGATGGGTGTTGTTGCAGATAAATCAGGTATTCAATTTAGATTATTAAATAGAAGCAGAGGTCCTGCTGTTCAAGGTCCTAGAACTCAGTCTGACAGAGCTCTTTACAAAGAGCATATGCAAAAAATTCTGCTTAATTATGAAAATTTAGAAGTTATTGCAGACCCAGTTGTTAAGTTTTTGTTCGATAAAAATAAAATTATTGGTTTTATATGTCAAAGCGGTAAGGAATTTAGAACAAAAGAATTAGTTTTAACAACAGGAACATTTCTTAATGGTTTAATTCATATTGGAGAAAAACAAATACCAGCAGGTAGATATGACGAAAAACCTTCGACCGGTTTAAGTGAGCAGCTTTCTAAATACAATATGAAACTAGGTAGACTTAAAACTGGAACTCCACCTAGATTAGATGGAACTACAATTAACTACGATGATTTAGAACAGCAACCAGCAGATCATGATCCATATTTCTTTTCTTTCTTAACTAACAAACTTGATAATAAACAGATCTCTTGTGGAATTACTCATACAAATGAAGCTGTACATAAAATCATATCAGATAATATAAATCGTAGCGCAATGTATTCAGGAAGCATCAAAGGTGTTGGACCTAGATATTGCCCATCTATCGAAGATAAAATTGTAAAGTTTAAAGAGAAACAACAACATCAAATATTCTTGGAGCCAGAAGGATTAAAGGACAATACTATTTACCCAAATGGTATATCTACATCACTTCCAGAGGAAGTGCAGCTTCAAATACTAAGTAAAATCAAAGGTTTAGAGCAAGTTAAGATGAAAAGGGCAGGGTATGCAATTGAGTATGATTATGTGGACCCTAGAGAGTTAAAAGTTACCTTAGAGACTAAAAAAATTGAGTCTTTATTTCTAGCCGGACAAATTAATGGAACAACAGGTTACGAGGAGGCTGCAGCACAAGGTTTAATAGCTGGTATTAATGCTGCTTTAAAAGTTCAAAACAAAAATGAATTTTTTCTAAGTAGAAGCAACTCATACATTGGTGTCATGATCGATGATTTAATTACTAAAGGTGTTAGTGAACCCTATAGAATGTTTACCTCTAGAGCTGAGTACAGATTAAGTTTAAGAGCGGATAATGCTGATCAAAGATTAACAATATTAGGTATAGATTTAAACTTAATTTCTAAAAGTAGAAAAAGAATTTATTTAGAAAAAGAAAAAAAATTACAAAGTATAAAAGATTCCTTAGAAAATAATTTTATTACTCCAAATAAAGCAAAAGACTACTCAATTAAAATTGCCATGGATGGAGTTAAAAGATCTTGTATGGATGTGATTGGTCAGCGAAATGTTCAACTTTCCAAACTAAGAGAGATTTTTCCTTCGATTCCTTCTTTTGATGCCTCTCTAGATAAACAGGTTGAAATCGATGCGCACTATGCAGGATATCTTTCTAGGCAAGATAAAGACATTAAAGCTTTTAATAAGGATGAGGCACTAGTTATACCTGAGAATTTTAATTACGATATCTTAAGTGGCCTCTCAAACGAGGTGAAGAGTAAGTTAAACCATATTCGACCTAAAACACTCGGACAAGCTCTTCGTATAGACGGCATCACCCCTTCAGCTGTGGTCATTATCCTCTCGAACATTAAGAAAAGACGTGCTAAACAGTCAGCTTGATGTCTAGAGCTGAAATTGAAAAAATCTTAAAAAAAAACTACAATTTTTCAACCGATAAAATAACCCAAATTGAAAATTTTGTTAATTTGCTCCTTAATTTTAATAATAAATATAATTTAATCAGCAAAAAAACGGAGTCAGATATTTGGAAAAGGCATATACTTGATAGTGCTCAGATTATAAAGCTAATAAATTTTAAAAAGTCCGGTGTTTTATCAGATTTAGGAACTGGTGCAGGTTTTCCGGGAATTATTTTATCAATATATAACGATAATCCTTTATTTCACGTGAAACTTTATGAGAAATCTCCAGTAAAAAGATCCTTTTTAAAAAATTTAATGTCAGAAATCAATAAATTTGAGCTTTTTGGAAATGTGCATGAACACACTAAGTTGAACTCTGACTACATTGTTTGCAGAGCTTTTAAGAAGCTTTCCCCAATATTTAAGATTTCACGTGAAATATTTAATAATCCACACAAATTAATAGTATTAAAGGGTAAAAATGCTGAAAAAGAGCTTAAAACTGTTTCAAACATTAAGGATTATAGGTATAAAATCGTATCAAGCGTAACAGATATTGATTCGAAAATAATAGTTGCAGAAAAAAAATGAAAAATAAAATTATATCAGTAATAAATCAAAAAGGGGGAGTAGGGAAAACAACCACTGTAGTAAACCTTGCAGCTTCACTGTCCATTTTGGGTCAAAAGACTTTAGTCATAGACTTAGACCCTCAAGGCAACGCAACAACTGGATTAGGCAAATCAAATACAAACAATGAAAAAAATATTTACAATCTTTTGATAGGAAAACTAAATTTAACTGAGGTTATAGAAGCGACCAATATACAAAATTTAGAATTAATTAGCTCTACGGTAAATTTATCAGGTCTTGAAGTTGAAACAGCTACTAATGAAGGTAGAGCTTTCACGCTTAAAAAAATATTTGATGAAAATAAAAATATTTTAAATAAATATGATTATGTATTTATTGATTGCCCTCCATCATTAAGTTTACTTACTGTTATAGCTTTGGTTGGATCAGATGAATTAGTAGTTCCATTACAAACAGAATTTTTTGCATTAGAAGGCATTACTCAACTTATTAAAACGATAGATAGAGTGAAAGAAAATTTAAACCCTCAATTATCGGTCAGAGGTATTCTTTTAACTATGTTTGATAAAAGAAACAAACTCTCTGGTGAAGTTGATGCCGAAGCAAGAAATCATTTTAAATCTAAAGTCTATAACACGGTAATTCCTAGAAACGTAAGGCTCTCAGAAGCACCATCTCATGGTTTACCTTGCGTTATTTACGATAAAACATGTGTAGGAAGTAAGGCGTATTTTGATCTAGCCAATGAATTTTTATCTAATAAGGAAAGCGTTTCAGCTGCATGAGTAAATTAAAAAAGAAAGGATTAGGTCGAGGATTATCCGCTTTATTCGGTGATGAAAAATTTGAACCAAAAGAAAAAATTAATCTAACATCAAACACTAAAGCCCTTATTGGCGATTTAACAAGAAACCCTTACCAACCAAGACATATTTTTAATGAAGAAAAACTTGAAGAACTAGCTAATTCTATAAAGAAAAATGGAGTAATTCAGCCTATAGCAGTTAGACCTGTCAAATCTGGTGAAGGTAAATATCAAATAGTTGCCGGAGAAAGAAGATGGTTAGCAGCTCAAAAAGCAGGATTACATGAAATACCAATCGTTATCTTAGATCTTGACGATAATGAAAGTCTTGAAGTTGCTATTGTAGAAAATATTCAACGTGACGATTTAAATCCAATTGAAGAGGCAAAAGCTTATGAAAGATTAAATAAAGAATTTAATTACGATCATGAAAAAATTGCCAGGTTCATGTCTAAAAGCAGAAGTCATGTAAGCAATACTTTAAGACTATTAACTTTACCCTCTGATGTGAGAGCAATGATTGAAGAAGGGTTAATTACAGCAGGACAAGCGAAGCCCTTAGTTGGTGTAGCAAACGCAACAAATATTGCAGAACAAATAGTTTCAAAAAAACTTAGTGCTAGAAGTGTTGAAAGTTTAGTAAGAACAAATAAAGGTCTACAAAAAACAGGTCAGATTAGAGTTGATGCAAATGTATTAGAAGAGCAGAGACAAATGGAAGAAAATTTAGGTATGAAAGTTGATATAATTAATAAGAAAAATAACTCAGGAAGATTAACAATTAGCTACAAAAATTTAGAACAGTTTGAACTTATTTCAAAGTTACTTAAGCGGCGTTAGCTAGGTTACAAATATCAATTATTAATTTTTTAAAAATTATCTTCTTATCAAAGTAAGATTTAGACTTTACACAAACTTCAGTTGAGTAAGTTATATCAAGGGCTTTAAGTATTTTTTTTGAATTCCATTTTTTTGCTTGGTATATAAAATCTTTTTTTTCTTTCCAAAAAATTGGTGGTTTCATTTTCTCTACAAGTTGATTAACATCCCCTACATTTTGATCGCTAATTTTTTTAAGATTTGTTAGCCTATAATTAATCATAGAAATATAGAAAATAATTTTTTCATTTTCAATAAAGCTGGTATTTAGTAATTTATTAGTATGTCTGTTGTCTCCATTTAAAGAAGTATCACGTAATAAACTAAAATCTTCATCTTCCCTAAAATTTAATAATTTAATTAAATCATTTAAAATAATAGTCTTATTTTTAAAAAAACTTTTTATCTTTACAATTTCATTATTTACTTTTGCCCTATCATTGCTACATGCATCTACTATAATATTTATTATTTGAGGTGTAGTATTTGTAAAATCTTTGAGATAATTTGCTACTATTCTTTTTATATTGTTTGAATCATCTTTATAACAAGGTACTAAATCCAAGTTATTTTCATTCTCAAAATATTTTCTTAATTTAGATTTTTTTTCTAATGATCCTCCAAAGAGATATAAATTATTGCTATCAATTTGCGGCTTAATGTCTACGATAGTAGTTAAAATTTTATCACTTACATTTGTTATTATAAATATTTTTTCTTCTTCAAATAATGAAATATTGTAAATTTCTTCTAATAACTTTGATTTATTAGTTATAACTTCTTCCTGTGTGTATCTGATTATTCGCTTTTTTGAATATTTGTTAATTATTTTATTTTTAAGATCATCTAATAGACCAAGATTTTCTCCATAAAATAAAACAATATTATTTTTTAAATTATTAATATTATCTTCAATGAGAAAGCTCTTATAAATCATTTAATTTACTAATAAGCTTATTGTAAATTTCATCTGAAATGTCATCTGTTAATAGTTCAATTAATTTTTTTTCGTTATTTAAAGTTTGTGAATATTTATCTCTTGCCAAATAGTCTCCATTTTTTGAAACATTAAAAACCAATCTTTTCTCATCCTCGGGAATTAAAGCTTCTGCTTTAACGTTAATTTTCAAGGAATATTTTGTTATTTCATTTCTAATATTTCTTTCTTTGATAATTCTTTGTTTAGAAGTGTTTAAGACCAAATTTATTGATTTAGCATTTATATCGCTGTTGTTTATTAATAATTTATTTTTTAACTTATAATTAATTCTTTTTTCTCCAATAGTTTCAATATTTATAACTTTGTAATTTGTTAATTTAGAGTGATCTACAATTTTAAAACCACATGATGTTATGATAAGTATGAGAAAAATTGATAATTTTTTTTTCATATTATTTGATAATATAATTTATAATCTTATTTTTTATATATATGGAGCGTAAAATATTCTTATCTTCCAGATATTTTCTAGTTTTTTTATTTTTTTTTGCTATCTCAGTTATTTTCAATTCATCCATATTTTGAGCTATTGAAATTACATCTCTTGTTTTACCGTTAATTTGAATAGCCAATTTTATTTCTTTAATTTCTTTACTTTTTATCGTCTCCGGCCATCTAACCTCACCCATTATTTCAAGTTTCTCTAAACATTCATAGGCTAAATAGGGCGTGAAAGGTATGAGTAATTTGATTATTTTAGAAATTTCATCTACTAAAATATTTTTTGGTATTGGTTTATTTAAATAATTTTTCATTATTTTGTAAACCTCATAAAAATTTGCAATGCACACATTAAATCTAAAATTTTCAATTAAATTCGTTATTTTAATCAAATAATCATTTAGCTCAGTTTTAAATTTATTTATAACTTTTTCATCAACATTGTTATTTTTTTCTTTTAAAGATGATAATTCAAAAACTAAATTCCATATTTTTTGTAAAAATTTATTTGCAGACACAACACCATTATCAGACCATAATATATCTTTTTCAGGTGGACTGTCAGACAATATAAACCATCTGACGGAGTCAGCTCCATATGTTTTAATCATTGTTTCAGGATCAACAGTATTTTTCTTTGATTTAGACATTGACTCAGGGGGTCCAATTTTAACTTTGCTATTATCACTGAGTTTAATCGCTTCTTTACTATTAATTTTTTTAATTTCATCTGGATATAACCAATTGTTATTTTTATCCCGATAAGATTCATGACAAACCATTCCTTGAGTGAATAAACTTTTAAAAGGCTCATTAATGCTAAATTTATTGTTTAATTTTTTTATACCTTTTGTAAAAAAACGAGAATATAGTAAATGTAATATTGCATGCTCTATACCGCCAATGTACTGATCAACAGGCATCCAATAATTTATTTTTTCGTTATCAAAAGGAGAAGACGAGTGTTTTGGTGAACAAAATCTCAAAAAATACCATGAAGAGTCAACAAAAGTGTCAAGTGTATCTGTTTCTCTTATGGCCTTTTTACCGGAGGGTTTGTGAATCGTATATTTCCATGTTGGATGATTTTGCAGAGGATTTCCATCATCAGATAAATTAACATCATCCGGTAATGTGATGGGAAGTTCGCTTTTATCAACGGGAACAACTGAACCATCCTCAAGGTAGATCATTGGAATTGGACAACCCCAATATCTTTGTCTTGAAATTCCCCAATCCTTCAACCTAAATAATGTTTTAGATTTTCCAATTTTTTCTTTCTCAATTTTTTTTATTATCTTTATTTTAGCTTCACTTATTGTTAGATCATTTAGAAACTCAGAATTGATCATTTTTCCATCACCTGTGTAAGCTTCATTAACATTATTGTTTAAGTTAGATCTATTGGAAACGACTTGAATTACTTCAAGATTGTATTTTTTTGCAAAATCAAAATCTCTTTGATCATGAGCGGGGCAACCAAAAATTGCTCCATTACCATAATCCATCAAAACAAAATTAGCGAAGTAGACAGGTATTTTTTTTCCAGAAATAAATGGGTGTAACGCGAATGTGTTAGTATTAAATCCTATTTTTTCAGCGTTAGCAATTGCCTCTTCTGTCGTGCCTGTTTTATCACAATTAATTTTAAATTTTTGAAATAATTTGTCATTTTCAAAATTCTTGCTGAAGGGATGATCAGGAGATAAAGCAATAAACGTTGCTCCAAAAATTGTATCAGGTCGTGTTGTATAAATTAAAATATTTTGTTGCAAAAATTTTTTACTATCAAGTTTAAAATTAATTTCGCAACCTAAAGATTTTCCGATCCAATTCTTCTGCATTAATTTTACTTTTTCTGGCCAGCCCTTTAAAGTTTTAAGGTCTAGTAGTAAATCATCAGCCATATTTGTAATATTAAAAAACCATTGATGAAGTTTTTTTCTTTCAACAATAGCATTAGACCTCCAACCTCTGCCATTAATGACTTGTTCGTTAGCTAATACAGTGTTTTCGACTGGATCCCAATTTACATAAGTTTCTTTTCTTGAAACTAAGCCATGATTGTAAAAATCAATAAAAAGTTCTTGTTGATGCTTATAATAATCCTTATCACATGTTGAAATTTCTAGATCCCAGTCTATTGAGAGACCCAAGGACTGGAGTTGATTTTTCATATATTTTATATTTTCATCAGTCCACTTTTTTGGGTGCGAACCATTTTGCTTTGATGCATTCTCTGCTGGAAGTCCAAAAGCATCCCATCCCATCGGATGTAATACGTTAAAACCTTTTAAAAATTTGAATCGAGCTATTACATCACCTATTGTATAATTTCTAACGTGGCCCATGTGAATTTTACCTGACGGGTATGGAAACATTTCCAAACAGTAGAATTTCTTTCCATTTTTATTGTAAAGTTTTTGATTAAGAAGTTTTTTTTTCCACTTCGCCTCTATTAATTGGAAATTGATTCTTTCCATTAGTTATTTTTTTTTTTTTTTTGCGGCCTTTTCTAAAAGACTAGCTTCTCGTAAAATTACTGAGTTTAACTCGTTACTAATTTTAGATTGATTTACAAGAGTAGTGGAACAGTTTGAATTTGTGACACATTTTTTTTTATGAACTATTATTTTTAAGCTATCTGCCCTAATTTCATTTGATAAAAATCTAACTGTAATCTTAATTGCCTCATTGTCATTGCTTTTACCAGAGTACCAATCTGTAATGATTGTTCCTCCTGAATAATCAACTGTAGTAAGAGGCAAAAAATCTAAAGACTCTAACGTGGCACGCCACATAGGATTTGAGGAGCTAAATTCAAAGTTTCCACCTCGTTGATTTTTTATTAACGCACCAAGACCTACACCTCTTCCTTCATCGACATTTTTTCTTGCTTTAGCCTTAGCTGTATCAGGCATTTGCCTTTGATCGACTTTTTCATATAATCCGCATGAAAAAGTTAAAAAAATAATAGATAAGATAGTTAAAAGACTTTTTAGATGTTTCATTTGATTTATTATCATTATTAAACTCATTAGTTTAACATTTTATTCAAATAAAGGCGTTTTGTGTGATATTTATGCCACATATAGATAAAAAAGCAATGTAAATGGGGGTTTTTACTAAAAAATTGAGTTTAATTTGATATTTATATTCCGTTGTTAAATTTAACAATTCAAAACAAACAAAGGAAAAACAATGAGAAAAATAACTAAAATGTTAGCAGTTATTGCTTCATCATTATTAGTGTCTGTAGCTTCTTTTGCAGGTGAACTTGCAGTTTCTGGTTCAGCAAATGCTTCATACGTTATCAATGGTGGTGGCGGTAACAACTTAGACAGAGGTCTAGGTATTTCTAACGAACTAATGTTTAAAGCATCTGGTGAGTTAGATAACGGTTACTCTTGGAACTACCACATGGAATTAGATCCAAATGATGGTGGAACAACAGATAACGATGACACTGCATTAACAATCAATACAAATGGTATGGGTACTGTAGGTATCTTTGATTCAGAAGGTGGTTTATCTACTGAGTTAGGTTACGGTATCGGTGCATTAGGTGTTGGTATTGACTATGCAAATACTATGGGTGCAGCAAATACAAACGCAGCTCTTAACTGGGGTTACGATGTATCTTCTTACCCGAACGTACAATACCACTTACCGGCTGATATTTTACCATTCGGAATTGGTGCAAAAGTAGGTTACGCTCCAAATACATCTGATGGTGATTCAAACAGCTTCAAAAACTCTGGTGGAGCAAACACAGCAGGTGCAACTGGTGATGCTTTAATGCAATACCAAGTAACAGCTGCTCCAATCGATGGTTTAAAAATCGGTGCTGACTACGCTGCATTTGAAGGCGAGACAGGTATACAAGACCAAGAGCAATCTGGTGGTAACTACTACGCTCAATACGCAATTGGAAACGTAAAAGTTGGTTATATGAAAGGTTTCACTGAAAAAGGTAAATCAACATATGCTAATGGTGATGGTACATCATTTGACTCTTACGAATACGATGCAATGGGTCTAGAATTTGCAATTAACGACAATTTATCAGTATCTTACTCTTCAGAAGAGCATGAAGCAAAAGATAAAGGTACAATTGCTGTAGGTGCAACAACTAGAACTACTACTATTGTAACAATGGAAGCAGATACAATGCAAGTTGCTTACAATGTTGGTGGTGCTACTGTAGGTTTATTCCACATTGATACAGATAATTCTGATTTCACAGCGGGACAAACTGAAACAAAAACAGTTGCTTCTATCTCAATGGAGTTTTAATTATTTAATATAATTAAATACTTAAATTTAAAAAAGCCGGTTAATTATTTTAGCCGGCTTTTTTTTTATCTCAGACATTAAAGCTAATCCACTAGACTTAATCATATTTAAAGAGTTTAAATTATCTAAATTAATTCCACCTAGGGGGATCAGAACCTTGTGTATTCTACTAATATTATTGAATTTTATTACGCCTAAAAATGGAGATTTCATATCGTAACTAACAGTAAAGAGTTTGGAATATAAAATTGCATGACATCCTTGTAAAATCTTTATTTTAATTTCCTTTAAATTATGAGCAGAACCAATCATTTCAAACTTAGAATTTTTATGAGAAAGATATCTCAAGGAATTATTATGTGCAGAAATATATATACCATCCGCACGAACACTTATTGCAAGCCTGATATTATTAGCTATATAAAATTTAATACCTTTTAGTTTACAAGTTCGTGTGAACTTATATAAATCAACCATTTCTTCTTGTTTTTTAAGATTCCTATAAACAATACAGATTTTGTTACGCAGTTTTATGTTTTTTAAATCTATATCTTTGGTATTTTCTATTATTAGAAAATATTTATTCTTATGAGCAAACATGTGAACACAATAATAGAAAGATATGATAAAATAAAACTGATTATTGCTTCAAGTAATCCAGCTCAAAAAGTAAATATTATTGCTGTAAGCAAAACATTTCCTTTAGATCATATAGATCCTTTAATAAATCATGGTCATCAGCATTTTGGAGAAAATAAAGTTCAAGAAGCGATAGCCAAGTGGTCAGATATAAAGAGAGAAAATCAGGATATCAAACTTCATATGATCGGAAAGTTGCAA
>Ga0255766_10005405_pt1 | contig 10619 bp, 15 predicted proteins | sample 071ome_23_FD_179966 | JGI IMG/M metagenome (GOLD analysis project Ga0255766, IMG submission 179966) | Coastal salt marsh microbial communities from the Groves Creek Marsh, Skidaway Island, Georgia - 071403BT metaG (version 2) | ecosystem: Environmental > Aquatic > Marine > Intertidal zone >... | reverse complement strand
GTTCAACGATGTGTTTATTGTACATTTTTCCTTACTGAAACGAGTCCACCTTCAACAATACGTTTGACTAGGGATTTCCTAATCAAATCATTTAAAACAACTTGCTCATGTTCATTGAAGAAAGTCATTAGAACATTATGCTCAGGCATTTTGTCTAGGAGAGCACTTTCTTCATTATTAACGTAGATACTAAATTTGCCTAATAGCTCATTAAGTCTCATATCACGTTAACTTTTGTTCCAGACTTTAGTCCTTGTTGGGCACCAGGTCCGGTTTGTTTTGTGTTTATTGTTACGTTGCCTTGCTTGTCAGTAGATGTAGCTCCTGGCTTCTTTGGATCCTTAGGTATATTCATTGTTACCTTTGTTTTAGGATCAATAACTGTAGTAGCCTTGTTATCATCTTTGACAACTTGCATTTGCTTTGGTCCTGTAGCATTGCTAGGACCAGTAGGTGCTGTGGGTGCTGTGGGACCCATTTCTAATAACGGCTCTTGCGTGATATCTGATATTCTCACTGTGATCCTTATCGCTTATTGAGCCGTTGAACTCGTTTAGAAGCAGGATTGACTCGTTTAGTTTTTTGTGCTTTACGCATCATACGAGCTCCTTGCTTAGATTTAGTCTTTCTAAGAGACATTTTCTTTTTGATGTCTATGGGAGCGTAGCATTGTGCCATTGAAGTTACGACTCTGCCATTGCGTCTTCCGCCTGAACATCTATATTTTCTTACAACTTGTTTGCCGGATCGAGCCCAAACTTGTTTTTCGTCTAGCTCAATACCTTCTAATAATTCTTGTATTTCCATACAAGTATTTAGTCGATATGTCTAAAAGTTATATTTTTCCTTCGAGAATCTTTTGTTAAAATAATAGCCTGTTCCATCTCTGCTGTTTCATCTAAGCCTAGCGTAACAGGAACATAATCAAAATCCTCTTTAAACATCTCAGATGTAATAGGTGTATCTCTTTCATCTTCAAATGTTATAATCCAATATTTCTGCTTACCTTTAAAGTTAACACCAAACCCTAGCGTAGAGATTCCTCCGTGTTTTAATTCAATTTTTGTAGGCGTTAGATTAGCTCGTAAAGATGCAGTTTGAATTAGTGTATTTAAATTTGACTGTTGTGCGTATTCTTTTTGATTGTCGTCGCCTCGTCGGGCATTTGTATTTGTAACGTCGATAAGTGTTAGTATTTGTGTTCTCATACTACTATTTAAGTAGAAGTAAAAAAAGCACCGCAAAAAACGGTGCTCTTTTTACAGTGGGTTAAATCCCTATCTTAGTGAAGTGGAGCGAAGTAAGCAACGATTGTAGCAGAACCACCAGCTTCGGCAGCAGCATCGTCAATGTTTGGTTCGCCAGTTGTTTGGCAACGGAACCACATTTCGCCCAGTGTTGAACCACCACCAGCTTCAATCTTATCTTTGATGGGGAGTCCATCAGGAGTACCAAGTGCAGCAATGGTTACAGTATCTACTGGCAACGCATCAGCAGCATCTGCGTATGGGTGTCCATTTGGATAACCTGTGGCAGGTGTAAAGATGTTAGAAGCTGAAGCAGTCTGTGTAGCGGACTTGCCTTGAGCCATAGTCATCTTAGTCATAAATGTCCAAATGTCATCATATGTCATAGACGCTTTTACAAAACGAACAATTAGTTCACGTCCAACATCAGCTTGGTTATTAGTAAGGGTTTTGTAGTTATCAGCATACCCCCACCCGTGAGTGGTTGTATAATTCATTAAATCAGCCATTTTTTATTCTCCTTAAAAATGTTTCTAATATTATTTAGCCATTTTTTGATTTTATAGCTCGCTTATGTAGATTTTTTAACATTTGAACTTCAGCTGGCCCAGCATCTATAATGTCACTTATAATCTCAAATAACGGATGATACGAACTAACCAAGTAGCTTGGTATTGATTTGCCTTCCCTAGCGTGTCGTAGGAACATCATAAGTTGCCCTAGTTTATTTCCTTCTACGCCTAACCTTCTGTATAACATAAACTCTTTAGGAGTCGTAGTTATGTCAGGTGTGCTTTGTGTAGGCTCAGTATCTGTAACTCGTGAGCTTTCTAAATCGTTATCTGCAACTAGCTTGCTAAAATCATCTATAATATCGCTATTTCGTAATTTAGCTCGTAAAGCATATAATAATTTAGTAGCAATATTTTTTTGAGCCTCTTTTGACTCTTTATTGTAACGTCCAATATAGCGTCTCAATTCACTATAATCTTTATTGTTTATGTTCAAACCATTCTCTATACGAATGAACATTTGTTGAGTTGAAGATGGAGTTCCTACACTCATACGAGCTATGTATTGTATAACTTCTCTGGCAGGAAAAGCACTTAATCCTTGCTGTCTTCGAGCAGCTCCTGGATCTTTTAGTTTGCTTATAGTCTCTTCATCCCCTTGAATAAAATGTATATAGTTATATAAGTCTGTTCCACTTGGGCGAAACGGTTTATAGTTATGATGCTTTGTTTTAGATGCATACCTATGCACAAAACTTGAATATCTCGGATAGTGTTTCATCAGTTCCATACTAAGCAGTATAAGATACATTCTTTCACAACAATCACTATAGGTGAGAGATCTTTGATTGAGAGAGTCTTTAATCATTTTAGACTCGTGTAATTCTTTTATAAAATCCATCATCGTTCTATTGCTCTATTTGCTGCTGTAAATCCTGCTCTATTTACTAGTTTGATAGGTCCTTCAGGATGAGATAATACATAGCCTTCACCACCCGGAGCATCGCCAATAGATGCTTTGACATCAGCGTCTTGACTGTCAAACTGATCTATAATATGATCCTTTACAACTTGTATCTCTCTTACTATTTTCCATAACGCCATAAATCCTGGCTTGTTATTTTGGATGTATTCACGCATTCGTTCTTGCTTTGGTAAGCTAACTTTACTAGTAGTCAACCAATCAAGAAAGTCGCCCCCCAGATTCTTCATTCCTGAATCGACTTTGCTGTTTGTGTATGTATAAAAGACTGTTGGTAAGTCTGATATTTTTAGTCCTTGTAATGTTTCCCTTTTTAGTAAAGAATCAATAGCTTTACCATGCTGATTGATATGAGCTTGTAACTGCTTTATTTCATCATTCTTTACTGCAGGAGCTTTTTGCACAACGACTGGAGGAAACACCAATGCTTCCCCGTCACCAAAGTAATCATTAGGATCAATGCTCAATGGTGATTCAGTGCCGTCTTCTGCAACTTCATTGTGAATAACTACTCCTGCTTTAGAACGAGCAATACGTTGTCCTAGCTCACTCTTCACAGGTATTGTATATGTTACAATGTTTGGTGTAAAGACAAAATTACCGTCTACGACTTCTGGCGTTTCAAAATACAGGAGATCCCCTTTGAAGTATCCAGTATGATCCTTAGGAACTACTGACTGAAAGCTATCAAATATATTTCTCATATTTCGAGCAAACTTTTTATACCCATCAGGCACATCCTGTCCCTTGCTCAACTTCCTGTTTACCAACATTTTTTCTAATTTTCGCCCTGATTTGCTTTTTCCGTCGTATCCTTTAGCTCCAAAGCCTGACTTATCTGTTAATACAAACTCGCCTGTAACTTCGTCACGTCCAAATATGACAGCAGGAGAACCGTCCCATTTTATGGTTACATCTTCATGTCCTCCATTTGCTAAGTTCTTTAGGCTTTCTAGAGCACGAATTGCTCCTTGAGATCCTTCCCAAAACACAACGTCTTCGGCATGTTGGATTCTTGCGCCTTCCATTAGTAACTCTTCTTCAAGTTGAGAAGTTTCACCTATCTCAGTTATAAATTCAAAAAATCTCATAAACCTGCTGCTGCTTTCATTCTTTCTAAATCATCATAGTGCTTGCTCTCAGCTAAAGATAATCCTTCTTTAGCAAACGCATCACGAGCATCTGCTACAAGTTTCTCAGCGTTGGGCATCACTTTTACTTTAGCCCACATAGCTTCTACTGAATCTAAATCGTCAGCCTCACCATTTGGTCCTAATAAATGCTTTGCTATCTCAGTCGGGTTTTGTGATATAAGTTCTCGAGTCTCTCTATTGACTAATCCTTTTTGAAAGGACCACATCATCCCTTTAGCTTTAGCTATAGACGCCATCATCAAATGTCTATGCTTTCCTTTGAAAGGGGAATCAGATGCTATGCCTTTCATACTCCAGCGCATCCAATCCTGATCTCCAAACATCAGATCAGTTTGAACAAACCCGTTGGATTCATCTCCACGGATAGGAGTTTTGAAACTAATATTCACACCAAACTTTTTGATCCATTCTTTTGGATTAAGATTACGCTCGGTAATCCAAGCCATAAGTTTATTGTATATCTCTTCTTTATCTTTTGGATTGACGGCTATGTCTAAGTCGCCTGATGTGTCTTTTATTCCTGTGGTGCCAAGTTTGAAGTCACTGTGCGGAACACCTGTTATCTTTTCTAGCCAGGCAAGTGTAGGATCAACATCTGCTTTATTGATGCGTTGGGTTCCGTTCTCGCCAGTCCAAATGTTTCCGCCTTCAGCTATTATCATTCTGTCGCTTGCTTTCAATTATTTTATCTACGCCTCTCTTGAATTTGCGAGGATCGCCTGAGCGTATGCTATTGTAAAACCTACGCTCAAGTTCATTAGCAGTCTGTTCATCATACGTTTCATAAATCTTTTTGAATAGATTTATACTGCTGTTTATAATATTGTTGGCTGTACTCTCGATGAGATGATCCGTGTTACGGTTTATTGCCATTTCATTTAGTTCTTGTAATATAGAACGAGTCTGCTTTTTCATATGCGTATTCCTAGTAATATATTTATCAACTAAACAAACTTGAGATGCTCTCCTCATTTGTTACTCTACGCATAGCCTCACCAAATACTTCAGCAACAGTAACTTGCCGTATCTTTGTTATTTCTTTTGGACAACGATCTGAAATAGTATCTGTAATAACTAATTCTTCTAACACTGATTCCTCTATTTTTTGGCACGCCTGCTTAGATAATACTCCGTGCGTAATATATGCACGAACTGATAATGCGCCTTCATCCATAATAGCTTTAGCAGCATTACATAGAGTTCCACCTGAATCAACAATGTCATCTACTAGGATTGCGTGTCTGCCTTTTACATCACCAATGAGGTTCATTACCTCAGACACACCAGCTTTGGGTCTTCGCTTATCTACTACAGCGATCTCTCCATTGAAGCAGTTCGCAAACTTACGGGCACGAACAGTCCCGCCAGCGTCTGGCGATACAAATACTAAGTTTGGATCTTCAGCGTCATATAGATTGAGAGACTTTTTGATGTCCTTTACAAATACCAATCTGCTTGTCAAATCATCTACAGGAATATCAAAAAAGCCTTGGATTTGCCCTGCGTGTAAGTCCATAGTGAGCACTCTATTAGCACCTGCTGTAGTGAGCAAGTTGGCTACTAGCTTTGCTGTAATGGGCGTTCTGCTTGCTGATTTGCGGTCCTGTCTAGCATATGGGAAGTATGGAATCACTGCTGTAATACGATCGGCTGACGAGCGTTTTGCTGCGTCAATCATAATGAGCAGTTCCATTAGGTTATCATTTACGGGCGTGTTGGTAGATTGGATAATAAATACATCTGTCCCTCGGATGTTCTCTTCAAAGGACACTTGGATTTCGCCATCTGCGAATTTGGAAACGGTGCTGGGTAACAGTGGAGTGAAGCAGTGTTCAGATATTCCGTCAGCCAGTCTCTTGTTTGAATTGCCCGCAATGATTTTCATGATGCTCCTTAAGTTATTGGTTATAATTTCATTATATACAATGTCTGAAAGAATGTCAAGACATTTGTTTCTAATATTTATAAACCCAAATTATTTAACATAAAATATTTTATATCATATAGCCATGATAAATAAAATGTAAGATGATTACATACACACAACACAGATAGGAGAAAATGATGTTATCAATTCTAAAATCAGCAATCCGCTGGTTTACTCATCCTCAACCCAATGTTGAATCCTATATTATGTCCAAGAACCCTCAATCTCTTGTTGAAGTAGAATTTTGGATTCGTGAATGGGACAAAGGAGTTCGTCGATGATTAATGAACTATTAGGATCATTATTTTGGGAATCAACTCGAAAGCGAGAGCTAATGAGTTATTTCAAAAATGAATATAAAAATGACTGGGCTTATCACTATGACTTATATAGGCACACCAATACTCTTCCTGGTTATGAAAAAAATTCAAAGCCAAGTAAATAAATTATAAATAAAGATACACATACACACGAAAGGAAAAATTATGTCTAATACAAATGGATTTGCTTCACCCGAACAATTAACTAATATGATGAAAAATAGTATGCCACAGTTCAAAACTGTCAATTCTAACGGCTACGAAATCAGAACCAAAGTTCTTGAAATGGCGCAAGAGCAAGTATGGCAAGATTATACAGCAAAATACGGTGCTTGGGAAACCACAGTAAAGAAGGAAGGTGACGAAATTGTTACTACAGTCCATATGCCTGAGGTACCTGGCGTTGGAGCTGTTCTAGAAGCTGCTGAAAAAATGTATGCTTTTGTCACTGGAAACAATCAAAATAATAAATAATACATATTAGCATTTAACATATTTGGGCCGTAGGCTCCTTAAGACACTATAGCCAAAAAAAGACCCGAGCTTGAAGAAATCATTGTGCATCCTTTTAGATGATAGCAATAAAATTCTTGCTCGGGTTTCTTTATTTAAGGCTCAGTACGTTCCACCATCGATCACATTTGACCAGGTTGGAACTCCGTTTGCGTCTGCTCTCAAGTAATATGGAGCAGTTGCATCATTTGGTGCTGGAGGTAATACTTGTAAATCATTAGCATCATCACCAAAGAGGATACCATTCTTTACTACGCTCGCAAGCCCTGTACCACCATTGATAACATCTAGTTGATTTACAACTTTAGCTGTCAAATCAATTGTAGTGTCAGCGATATGCTGATTTTGAATCCCCAAGTCTTTCACGTTTAGAGCATCTGCGGTAACTTCAATAGTTGTGTCATCTACTTCAACATCAAGTGTATTACCGCTTTTGCTAAGAGCTTCGCCAGCAATAATCATTCCAGCTCCACTGAACTGTTGGAATGTAATAGGATCAGTTCCTAATGTTGGTGTTCCATCATGGGTAGCAACAAAACCATTGTTATCAAGTGTCGCGCCTTCTTTGACAAATACAAATGAACCGCCTGTCATTTCATTAGCACGAGCAGCATTGTCAGCAGTTGCAACATCACTGTTGGCATCAACAGCACGAATCATATCCCAAGTTGTTCCATCAGCCGTTACTACGACATAGATACCATTTTGTATTGGGTTAGTTTGATTCATTACAAGAACTCTATCGCCTGCTGCCATAGTAACACCATCAACAACTAACACACCAGAACCAGTAAGGTTAGGCTCTGAATATGTTGCTGTCAAATTGACAACACTAGCAGCTCTAACAGCTTCTTTTACATCCAAGCCTTGTGCTACGTTATCAACATAGGCTTTATTAGCTAAACTTTGGTTGCCAAAGTTTGCGTTGAATTCATATCCTGCAGGGACTCTAACAGTTCCTGTAGCACTTACATTCATGTTGATGTCGTCGCCTGTTGTAGCAGTAACATCATTACCGTCAATATGCAGATTATCAATATGAGCATCGCCTACCAATGTCATTGTGCCTGTGCCTTTAACAAAGGTAAATGCTCCATCATCTTCAAGCTCGCCATTAGTTCCAGCAAATGTAATGCGAGTAGCTGTCAAGTCTTCAACGTTCATTGAGGCATGAGTTGATTGTCCATCTACATCCAATGTGCTTGCCATTGTAGTAGCGCCGACAACATCTAATGTGCTGTTCAATGTAGACGCACCAGCAACAGTTGCAGTTCCTGTTACATCAAAATTGTCATCTACTTGTGTAATTCCTGTGGAACTATCAAGTACCAAATTACCTGCGTTTGTAAATACTTTATTATTATCTAGACGCAAGTCATCCACCAACAATATAGTTGAGCTTTCGAACCAACGGAAGTTAACACTTCCTGTTACTCTGCCGTTTGTGCCAGCCCAGTTAATTTCATTAGGATTGATATCCTCAACATCAAGACTCGTAACCTGTGTATGCATGTTGATGTCTGTCAGTGTTCCGCTATTGACTTGAAGGTTGTCATTTATAATAGTGTTACCCGTTGCCGAATCAATAATGAGATCCATTGAAGCAGTATCAATCGTGTTGTCAGTTGTAACAGCAATTTGAATGTCACCAAATACTACGTTCTCAGCATACAAGCTGGACCAACGATTGGAGTCGCTACCCAAGTCCCAAGTATCATTTACTGACGGAATCAATGAGCTATTCCAATAAGCATTTGCGACAATAGTCTCTGCAGAGCTAACACCTAAAACAGTATTTGTATCTACTACAAGATCACCGTCAATATCAACGTTTCCATTTACTTGGACATTTGCGTCTAGTTGAGCGTTGCCAGTTACTTGCAGATTATCATCAACAATAGTTTCACCCAAATCTGAGTCTAATGTCAAAGCATTACCTGATCCTGATACAGTGCTAATTTCAGCAACAGTGTCAAGTCCAATAGTAACAGCATCAATAGTAGCATCACGCAATACAGTCAATGACGTATCCATTGTAGTGTCAGCTTTTACATGAAGTGTGCTATCCATTGTAGTAGCGCCCACAACTTGTAGAGTATTGTTTAGTGTCGTTGCTCCTGTTACGGATAGTGTGCTGTCCATCGTGGTAGCACCTACAACTTGTAGAGTATTGTTTAGAGTCGTTGCGCCTGTTACACCTAGTGTACTTTGTAGTGTAGTAGCGTCTGTAACATTCAATGTGCTCAATAGTGAAGTAGCACCTGTGATAGTTGCGACACCAGTTACATTTATGTTGTCATTTACTTGTAGTGTTCCTGCGGCACTATCAAGTACTAAATTACCAGCAGCGGTAGTAATTTGATTGTTGTCAAGCATCAAATCATCAACATAAAACTCGTTAATTTTCTTGCTTGCATCTACAATTACTGCAGCATCTTGAGTAAGGATTCCAGGTGTATGATCCATCATACGAGTATAGAATGCCCCACCAACAGATAATACAGTTCCACCAGCAGTTGCACCGCCTGGTGATCCTACATATAAACGTTCGCCATCGCTAAAGTTAACACCACCGACATAAGCTAATTCACCTTCAGCAAGCGTCGGCCTAGCGATACCGTTCGTTCGTTTAATTCTAATAGTTGTTGCCATTTATATTTCCTTATTAATAAACACCGCCGCTAATGGTTAAATCGCCGGTTTGATCTTCAACGTGATTAGTAGCAACCCAGTTACCGTCATAGTATTGAAGCAGGGCGCCATCAATCATATTTGTACTGTCGATATTTATCAGTTCTTCTAATCTAATATTTGACGAAGCTATGATCTTCGTGTATTTGTGCTGGCTATGACTATCTTCTGGACCTTCACCTTTTACTGTCTTTTCTTGAACAGCATAAGCGTCTCTTCCAAATGTTATTACATCGCCTGGATAATACCCTGTGTGATCAGGATCATAAATGCCTACGTAATTTAGCCCTTTAGTCATTAGTTGCCAATCTGCCTCTAGTTTGCCTGTAAGTTCATTTAACGGTTGTTTATCTGTGCCTATTTCATTTACTACAACGTATTGACACCCATGAAACATTACCGTATGTCTAAAACTATACCTAACTAATGGATTCCATGTACCGTTTGGGCGGAACCCAGCAGCAATAACCTCAAACTTTTCAGGGTTAGTTGTAGGATTTATAAATTTAGGAATGTCTTCCTTAGCCATATACAATGAAGTGTCCCACGTTACCATGTCGGTATTGTGTAGAGCCATTACTCCATCATAGTCTGGTATATACTTCCCAAGCCCGCTAGCCAGCTCAATCCAGTATCCTGTTTCAGCTATGCTTTCACGCTGTGGAGTATCTAAATGGATTGGTACATTTTGCAGAGCAATATATGTGCTTCCTCCATATTTTACAATTTCGTTCTCAAAGTATGCTTTGCCTTGCTGCCATATGCCAGCATATACTATACCTTTAGCAATCATCGTATAATATTCAAAGTAACTTGGGTTTTGTGGATGGCTTCCGCTATCGCCTAAAATAACTTTTAGAGGCTCTTGGCTAAGATAAACATAAAGCGATCCTCTAAAGGTTACGGCATCATAGTATATAAGCTCATCACCACTAGTTAAGCTTTCAAAGTCTCCTCTGAAGTTTATTCTGACTCGCCCTAAATTCAGCGTTGCCATAATTCGTTCTCCGGTTCTTCTGTCGTAATAATAAAGTAACCTGCGTTGCTTACATAAGTTGATTCATCATCAAACGCATCAGCGTGAGTAAATAACAAATCACCATTCTCATCAACTTGTACTTCTATAATGGCACCGAGGGTTGCTGCTGGTGCCGTGTTTTCAATTTCAATAGCATTAGGGTTGCCTCCAACTCCTGGATTTAGTTTTATACCTGCGCCAGCAAATATATCAAGGTTGGGGGATTCAACTGAAGACTTAACAGCTAAATTGCCA
>Ga0255766_10005383_pt1 | contig 10642 bp, 6 predicted proteins | sample 071ome_23_FD_179966 | JGI IMG/M metagenome (GOLD analysis project Ga0255766, IMG submission 179966) | Coastal salt marsh microbial communities from the Groves Creek Marsh, Skidaway Island, Georgia - 071403BT metaG (version 2) | ecosystem: Environmental > Aquatic > Marine > Intertidal zone > Salt... | reverse complement strand
CAAAAAATACTTACTCCAAACATAAATTTAGCCAGGTCATGTATATGACTATTATTTACAAACTCTAAATAATTCTTTGATTTTAAATAGATCGTAATTAGCGCGATAGTTGTTATACCTGAAACAAACATACCAGCAAAAACATACCAGCCAAAAAGGGTACTGAACCAATGAGGATCAATAGACATGATCCAATCCCATGACATCATTGACTCTGAAACCAAAAAGAACACTAGGAATCCAGCAGAAAACTTAAATAATTTTTTATGAACACTTATATCATTGTTCTCATCTTGCTGAAGTGAAAGTCTTCTTGTTATCTCTCTGTAAATAACCCAACCTGCTACATATATAATTGCACGAATAAAAAAGAAAGGAATATTTAGATACCCTATTTTATTTCTGATAATCTCATCATGTGCAACCACTTCTGGATCCATCCATATAAAAAGATGATTAAATTTCAATGCTGAAAAACCTAGAATAATTAATACGAATACACATCCTAAAAATAGGTAGCCTGTAATTCCTTCCATTATTCTGTATAATACAATAGACCAACCAGCTTGAGAAGCTCTTTGAATAGCATAGAAAGCTAATACTCCAAGAGAAATCATCATGAAGAATAATGCAGGTACATAAATTGCTGCCCATGGCTTGTTATTTAACTGGTTAAAGACATGTTTGTCATGATCATATTCATGGCCACTCGATTCGTATCCATGGTCAGAATCTCCATGATCTGACTCTCCATAACCAGAGCCTCCATGGTCAGAATCATGACTCATACTTGCAACAATTTCTTTTGCTTCTTCAACAGTCGAGGGGGCTGCATAAAAGCCGTATAAAATTCCAAGAAGTCCAATTAGAATTAAGCTAATAGAAAGTACTTTAATTTGATTTGAAAATTTATAGTTTTTATACATTAATTACTTTTTTGTTCTTCTCTTAGTTCCATTACATATTGTGCAATCTGCCATCTTTCTTCTTCATTGACTTGTCCTGCATGAGAACCCATTGCGTTTATACCATACATAAGCACATGATAAATACTACCTGGAGTAATTTCTCTATCTATATATGCAGGTATTCCTAAAAACTTTTCTCTTTGTGCTAAAATTCCCATTCCATCTCCTTTATCTCCATGACATACAGAACAGTAAATCTCGTAAAGCTCTTTACCTTGGCTTCTGTTATAATCATTAACTTCCAGTGGAGATATTAATTGAGCCTTTGCAAGCTCATAGCCTTCATTTGAATCTTCATAATCATACGGTTCCCATCCTCTTGCTATAGATCCCTCTGGTGGAAGCTGAGCCTCGATTCCATTAGAAAAGGCTTCAGATTCAGCATATGTTTCATATGCTAAAGACTCATACATATCTGGAAAGTATTGAAAGTTAGGTTTTGATGGATCAAAACATGATGCAAGTAGAATACCTATGGAAAATATTAATATAAAGCTATTTCTCATCTTCATCGTTATTTATTACATCTATGGAAATTGCACCAAGTTTTTTTAACATAGTCTTTGTCTTTGCAATATTTGTTCCTGTCTCCATATCAATCAAAAATTTATCATCAGTGGTGGATGGGTGAGGATTCTCTGCCTTTTTAAATGGCCATAATTTACTTTTTAAATAAAAAGTTATTACCATTAAATGAGCAGCAAAAAATACTGTCATCTCAAAAATTATTGGCACAAAAGAGGGTATATTCTCAATTAAAGTAAAGCTTGGTTTTCCACCTATATTTTGAGGCCAATCAACAATCATAATATAATTCATCATCAGTATAGCGACAGTAAAACCAATGCAACCATAAATAAATGTTGCAATAGACATATTAGTTGGCTTAAGTTTCATCGCTTTATCAAGTCCATGAACTGGAAATGGTGTATATATTTCATTAATATGAATCTTACTTTTTACTATCTGCTTTACAGCATCTAGTAAAATATCATCGTCATCAAACAAAACATGTAAGCTTTTTGAACTCATTTTTTATCTCTTAATTTTTTATAATTTTCTCCTGATGATTTAAGAATTGTTTTTACTTCAGATTGAGCAACAACTGGGAAGCTTCTAGCATAAAGTAAAAACAATACAAAGAAGAATCCTATAGTTCCAATAAAAATTCCAATATCGATAAAAGTTGGGGAGAACATTGTCCATGACGATGGTAGGTAGTCTCTATGGAGAGATGTAACAATAATTACAAATCTTTCAAACCACATCCCAACATTTACAACTATTGAAATTACAAATGACCATATTATACTTGTCCTGATCTTCTTAAACCACATAACTTGTGGTGAGACAACATTACATGACATCATTAAAAAATAAGCCCACCAATAAGGACCCGTCGCTCTATTTAAAAATGCATATTGCTCATATTCAACTCCAGAGTACCAAGCTATAAAAAGTTCAGTGATGTATGCACAACCTACAATAGAACCAGTAATCATGATTACAATATTCATCATTTCAATATGTTGAACAGTAATATAACTCTCAAGTCTAGACACCTTTCTCATTATAATCAATAGTGTTTGAACCATAGCAAATCCTGAAAATATTGCGCCTGCAACAAAGTATGGTGGAAAAATTGTTGTATGCCAACCTGGAATTACAGATGTAGCAAAATCAAAAGATACAATTGTATGAACAGATAGAACAAGAGGAGTTGCAAGTCCTGCTAACACTAAAGAAACTTCTTCAAACCTTTGCCAATCTTTTGCTCTTCCAGACCACCCAAAACTTATTAAACTATAAATCTTCTTTTGAAAAGGTTTTACAGCTCTATCTCTAATCATTGCAAAATCAGGAAGCAAACCAGTCCACCAAAATACTAGTGAAACTGTTAAATAAGTAGAAATGGCAAAGACATCCCATAGAAGAGGAGAATTAAAGTTTACCCAAAGAGATCCAAACTGATTAGGAATTGGAAAAAACCAATAAATAAGCCAAGGTCGACCCATATGAATTACGGGAAATAGTCCTGCTTGAATTACTGAGAATATTGTCATTGCTTCTGCAGATCTATTAATACCCATTCTCCATTTCTGTCTAAATAGTAATAATACTGCAGAAATTAAAGTTCCAGCATGACCAATACCAACCCACCAAACAAAATTTGTAATATCCCAGGCCCAACCAACTGTTTTATTTAGGCCCCATGTTCCTATTCCAGTTCCAATTGTGTAAATTATACATCCAACACCCCACATAAATGCAGCCATAGATATTCCAAATGCGATCCACCAGTCCTTATTAGGCGGAGTCTCTATAGGCCTAGCAATATCTTCTGTTATATCATGATAACTCTTGTCTCCGAGGACCAAAGGTTTTCTTATAGGAGCTTCATAATGTGATGACATATACTATACTTTTTTACTATTAGTTACCTTAACTTGATATAAAACATTAGGTTTTGTTCCTATACTCTCAAGGAGTCTGTATGCTCTATCTTTCTGATTTAATTCAGAAATTTTACTTTCCTTATCATTAACATCTCCAAAAACAATAGCACCATCACTACATGCATTTGAACATGCTGTTTGGAATTCTCCATCCACAACCCTTCTACCATCTTTTTTTGCATCAAGTATAGTCTTCTGAGTCATTTGAATACAAAGAGAACATTTTTCCATTACACCTCTTCCCCTAACATTTACATCAGGGTTTAGAACCATTCTTCCAAGATCGTTATTCATATTATAGTCAAATTCATCATTTTCTGCATATGCAAACCAGTTGAATCTTCTAACTTTATACGGACAATTATTTGCACAATAACGAGTTCCAACACATCTATTGTAGGCCATCTGATTTTGTCCTTGTCGACCATGAGAAGTAGCAGCTACAGGACATACAGTTTCACATGGAGCATGGTTACAGTGTTGACACATTACTGGTTGAAAAACTACTTTAGGATTTTCAGCGGCAGTTTCCAATTTTGTTTGGGTAGCTCTATATTCTCTGTATCCTGACGTTCCTTCTTTCGCTTTTACATCTCCTTCAAAAGTATCTTCAGATGAAAAGTATCTATCAATTCTAAGCCAATGCATATCTCTTGATTTTCTTACTTCTTCTTTACCAACAACTGGAACATTGTTTTCTGCATGACAAGCAATAACACATGCACCACATCCATTACACGCATTTAAATCAATAGATAAGTTAAAGTGGTGGCCTGTGGATCTATCAAATTCTCTCCAGATATCAACTTCTTTAGATGTAACTTTTGTCTCAATATGATTTTTAGATACCATAACTGTTGGATTCCAATAAGACTTTTCTTTTGAGTTATATGTATCGATATCAGTTTCTTTAATAATCTCATCTCTACCCATCATTGTATTATGTAATTGAATACATGCAAACTCATGATCACCTTTTGCCTTGGAAATACTAATTGTTTGAGTTTTAGAGAAATTATTATAGAAGGTATATGCATTAACACCTACTTTCATAACATCTTTCATACCTTCTGTCTTTCCATATCCATAAGCTAAACCAACTGTACCATTTGCTTGACCAGGTTGAATTAAAACAGGGACTTTCAATTGATTTTCACCGTCAGAAATGATAGCATAACTACCATTTAAAGCGCCGTTCGAAACATTATAATTCTTCAAGCCAAGTTTACTGGCATCGGAAGCTGACATGGTCAAATAATTATCCCATGTAACTCTAGTTATTGGATCAGGAAATTCTTGAAGCCATGGATTAGAGGATTGAGAACCATCTCCAATTCCAGTTTTAGAATAAAGAACAAGAGAAAAATCTTCGGATCTATCTTCACTAATTGAAGAAAGGCTTGAGGATAATTTTCTAGGTCTTAAATTAAAACTTGTAAAATCATTGTAAAAACCATCTTGTAATGACTTACCCCATGTTTTACCTTTAAGTATTCTATTCTGCCAATTTGATTTAATCCTTTCGTAAAAACTTACATTTGATCCTAAAAGTTTTAAGAAAAAGTCCTGAAATTGAATTGTATCAAAAAGAGGTCTAATTGTAGGCTGCGCTAGGAAAAAACTACCTTTTTTAAATTCATAATCTCCCCAAGACTCTAAATAGTTATTTGAAGCTGCAACATACATTGCAGATTTTGCTGTCTCATCTTCTTTTTCAGAAAACACAAGCGAAAACTCAAGATTTTCAAAAGATTGTTTTACTGATTCTGAATTTGGAAGTGAATAAAGTGGATTCACACCTGACGTAATAACTCCAGAGATTTTACCAGAATTTAACTCAGATATAAATTCATTTAATTCGGAGTTATTGCCTTGTCTAATCAACCTTGGATTATTAATATCTATAGCTTCAGAATTAATTGATCTATTTATTTGAAGTATTAATTCTTGAATTTCAACATCATCAACTCCCGATACAACTACCGATTTATTTGGTGAGCTAAGAATTCTTTCAATTGATAAGTCAATGTATTTGTCAATTTCTGGTGTAAGTGAGCCTTTTATACCACCATTACCTGTTAGTCTGGAATATATTCTTGCAACAATTTTTTTCAGCTCAATTGGTTTAGCAGGCACTCTATCATCAGCATTTGAACCAGTTAATGTCATGTTTGATTCAAATTGAAGATGGTATGACATTTTTTTATTGCTAGACTTATCTGGAACTCTTGTTTTGGTGTAGCCTGCAGAATATCCTCCACCCTGCCAATCAGATAGAAAGTCAGCATCAATAGAAATAATATTTTCAGCTTTTGAAAAATCATAGTCAGCCATTGCTCTTAAGCCATAGATATTTTCGAAAGCATCTAAAACAGATGAGTCTGAAATAGTGTCATAAATTACATGACTTACATTAGGGTACTCATCTAAAAGTTCTCTAATAATAATGTTTGTAGTAGGACTAGCGTATGTCTGGGTTAGAAGTACAACTTTTTTGTTTTGATCTTTAAAATTATTTAAGCTAACTTTTACGAGATTAATCATTGTATCCCAATCAGTGTATTCACCTGAAATTTTTGGACCCTGAATTCTATTGGCATCATAAAGAGATAAAACAGAGGCATGAACTCTTGCATTAGCATCACCAAAGCTTGAAGCATCTTTATTACTCTCAATTTTGATTGGTCTTCCTTCTCTAGTTTTAACCAAAATACTGCTAAAGTCGTTACCATCAGCAATTGTGGTTGCATAGTAATTAGCAACACCTGGAATTATTTGCTCAGGCTGAACAACATATGGAACAGACTTAATCACAGGTCCTTCACAGCCTGCTAATGCAGCTGCTGCTGAACTAAAACCAACATACTTTAAGAAGTCTCTTCTTGAAGCACCATCATTTTCTTCTTTTGAATTAACAGGAAGCTTTTCAACAAATTCATTATTCTCAAGCCCCTCAACTATAGTACTTTCACTATTTAATTGCTCGATTCCCTTCCAATATAATTTTTTACTTTTCATTTTAATAGTGACATTTTGCACACTCTATTCCACCAAGTTGCGCTACAGTTAATTTTTCAACTCCATATTTTTTTGAAAGCTCTTCATGAACTTTTTGATAGTATTCATTATTCTTATCAACATTACTCTCTCTGTGACAATCAATACACCATCCCATAGTTAATGGAGAGTACTGGTACATAATTTCCATCTCCTCTACAGGTCCATGACAAGTTTGACATTCTATCTTTGCAACCTGTGCATGTTGAGCATGATTGAAGTAAACAAAATCAGGAAGGTTATGAATTCTAACCCATTTAACTGGTTTTGTATTCCCCGTATAGACTTGATTCTCTTCATCCCATCCAACAGCAGAATAAAGTTTTTTGATTTCATTAGTATAGAAGTCTCTGGTATATCCATTTTCAAGGTCTTCCTCACCATTATATTCAGCAATATATTCATGACAATTCATACATACATTCAATGAAGGTATACCAGAATGTTTTGAAACTCTTGCAGAAGAGTGACAGTACTTACATTCAATTTGGTTTGCTCCAGCATGTATCTTATGTGAATAATGAATTGGTTGAATAGGTGCATAACCTTGATCTATTCCTACCTGCATAAGATATCCATAAGTGAAATATGCACTTGAGAGTAAGAAACCTACGACCATAATAAAAATCAAGAATTGATTTTTAACAATTGTTTGCCATAAAGGTGTAATATTTCTTTTTGTATTTGTTTCAATTTTAACTCCACTTGCATTGGCAATTTTTATTAGTGTCCTTTGAACTAGGAAAAGCATTACTATAAGAATAGTAAATATCAGTATGGTAACAGCCAAGATTATATTTAGAGAAATACTAGAACCCTGACTAGATGACTCTGCAGTTACCGCAGTAGTGTTAGTTGGAGGAGGTGGAGTAAAATTAGTGTAGGCTAAAATATTATCAATCTGTTCATCTGAGAATTGAGGATAATTTGTCATTACTGCACGATTATATTCCTCCCAAATTGCTACAGCTTGAGGGTCACCATCTTTTATCATTTGCGTACCGTTTCTGATCCAACTATACAACCATTCTTTATCATATTTTTCTGTAACACCACTTAATGCAGGCCCAACAGCTTTCTTATTAAGTTTATGACATGCTGCACAATTAGCATTGAATAAACTTTTTCCAGCCTGAATATCTGCCTCTTGAGAAATACTTAAGGAAGGTAGAAGGAGTGCTACTAAAAATATTCTTTTTATTAGTAACATTCGTAGGGGGCAATTAAATTTTTAATCATGATGTTAAAGTGTTTTTTAACCACTTTTTTTAACAGCACAAATTTACATCATAAACGCCATTTTAGGAACTCTAAAATGAACAATTATTTAATTTATAACGATTCTAAATAAGATTTTATTGCAATTTGTTAAATTTGATGAAATTAGTGATGAAAAACTCTAAATTTTTTATAGTTATTGGTATGTTTTTATTTTCATTCTGGGATATTTCTGCCCAAGATGAAGATGTTCATTATAATGATTCAATAACTAAAAAATTCTTTCAGATTAAAAAAGATTTCAGCAAGAAAACTTTTGAATCAACCTACTATACAATTCAAATTTTTTATGGAAGTCTGAATGAGGCAGATTCGATTTATATGGATTTTAAAAAAAACTATGAAGATGTTAAGTCTGAACTAATATTTGAGACCCCAAATTATAAAGTAAGAATAGGAGAATACAAGGATATAAATGTTGCATCTCAGAGCTTGGAAAAAATTAGAAGAATTTATCCTGGATCTTTTGTTATAAAACTATCTAATCTATAATTTTTTCTTTACAGCTATTTCCTTATAACATTTAACTAAGTCTCCAATTTCTAGATCGTTAAAATCATTAATTTGGATACCACAATCATATCCCTTTGCAACTTCTTTAACATCATCTTTGAATCTTTTTAAAGAAAGTAATTTACCATCAAATATTTGTTCATCACCTCTAATTATTCTTACTCTATCATTCCTAAATATCTTACCAGAAGTAACCATACAACCAGCAATTGTTCCAATCTTAGAAATTTTAAAAAGATCTCTAACTTCAGCTTCTCCAGTATTTTCTTCTTTCATTTCAGGAGAAAGCATTCCTTCCATTGCATCCTTTAGGTCATTAATTGCATCATATATAATTGAATATGACTTGATATCAATTTGCTCTTTTTCAGATAGTTTTCTTGCACTTTGAGTTGGTTTTACGTTAAATCCTATTATAACTGCCTCAGAAGCAGAGGCAAGAAGTACATCTGATTCAGTAATGGCCCCAACCCCCTTAAAAATAATGTTTACCTGAATTTCTTCAGTTGAGAGGTTTTGAAAAGAATCAGTTAAAGCCTCAACTGAACCATCAACATCACCTTTAATTATTACATTAAATTCATTGAAATCCCCAATCGCTATTCTTCTACCAATCTCATCAAGTGTCAAATGTTTTTGTGTTCTAACACTTTGTTCTCTTACAAGTTGTGTTCTTTTAGCTGCAATCTGCTTTGCCTCTTTTTCATCTTCTAAAACTTTATACTGATCACCTGCTTGAGGTGCACCATCTAGACCTAATACTGAGACAGGAGTTGATGGTTTAGCAACTCTTAAGGAATTTCCACTTTCATCAAACATTGCTTTAACTTTTCCACTTGTCTTTCCTGCTAAAATATAATCACCAATTTTAAGTGAACCATTTTGAACAAGAACAGTTGATACATAACCCCTACCTTTATCAAGATACGCTTCAATAATAGTTCCAGAAGATAATTTATCAGGATTTGATTTAAGATCCATTATTTCTGCTTCAAGCAGAACTTTTTCAAGAAGCTCATCAATGCCTTTACCACTTATTGCAGATATATCCTGTGATTGGATTTTTCCTCCCCAGTCTTCTACAACTAAATTCATAGAAGCTAAAGATTCTTTAACCTTGTCAGGATTAGCTCCTTCTTTATCAATTTTATTTATTGCAAAAATAATAGGAACACCTCCTGCTTGAGCATGACTAATAGCTTCTTTAGTTTGTGGCATAATATTATCATCTGCTGCAATAACAACAATGACTATATCTGTTATTTGAGCACCCCTTGCTCTCATCGCTGTAAAAGCCTCATGACCAGGCGTATCAAGGAATGTGATATTTTTTGAATTAACTGTTACAGAGTAGGCTCCAATATGTTGAGTGATCCCACCAGATTCCGCTTCAGTGACTGATGACTTTCTGATATAGTCTAGTAATGAAGTCTTTCCATGGTCAACATGACCCATTACAGTAACAATTGGAGGTCTTTCTTTTAAATTTTCTAATAAATCCTCTTCTTCTTTTTCTTCTTTTTCTTCCTCAATATCTGTTTTTACAAAATCCAATTCAAATCCAAACTCATCAGCAACAACAGCAAGAGTCTCTGCATCAAGTCTTTGATTCATTGTAACCATTATCCCAAGGCTCATACATGCAGATATAATCTCATTGGTGCTCACTTCCATTAAAGTAGCAATTTCACCAACTGTTATAAATTCAGTAATTTTAATTTTTTTACTTTCCTCAGCTTGTTGAGCAAGCTCTTCCTCACTTTTAAGCTTATGTTGATCTCTTTTATCTTTTCTGTACTTAGCCCCTTTTGACTTTGAAGATTTACCTTGAAGTTTTTCTAGTGTCTCCCTGATTTGTTTTTGAATTTCATCATCATTGGGTTCTACTTTTTGATTACTAATTTTTGAATTATTGGTAAACTTTTTATCTGTATTTTTTGGTTGAGAAATATCTTTACTAATTCTTTTTCTCCTCCTTTTTTTTGACTCTTCGACTTTATCTTCTTTTTTCTTTATTGAGTCCAAATCAATAACTTCACCTGTCTTTTTTAAACCACTTAATTTTTGAAAGTTTGTTTGAATTTTTGAAGGCTCTTCGGGATTTTCTTTTTCTTCGTCTTTAACTGTTTTATTTGGAAGAATTGATTTATTAATTTCAGCTGAAAATTGAGCATTCTCTGAACTTTTCAATTCAGCATTTAATTCTTCAGCTGGGGTCTGTTCAGTTTTTTCCTCAAGAATCTGTTTTTCTTCTAGTTCTTTTTTCTTCTTTATATTTATTTCTTCAAGCTTGTCTTTATCTGACTTATCAGTTTGAAATTCATTAAGGAGTAGCCTATAGGTTTCATCATCTATTTTAGAGGTTGGCCT
>Ga0255766_10005380_pt1 | contig 10646 bp, 8 predicted proteins | sample 071ome_23_FD_179966 | JGI IMG/M metagenome (GOLD analysis project Ga0255766, IMG submission 179966) | Coastal salt marsh microbial communities from the Groves Creek Marsh, Skidaway Island, Georgia - 071403BT metaG (version 2) | ecosystem: Environmental > Aquatic > Marine > Intertidal zone > Salt... | reverse complement strand
CTGTGGATTGATAATAGGAAAGTCATTGACTCTGAATCGACTTGTTCAGTGGATTTGTGCCATTTAGGCCTTGAGGGTGAAATACCATCATGGGCAGGTGGAAATTCGGGGAGCTGGGGTAATGGGGGCGATTGTGGAGGACTAACTCAAGTCCCTGGTGGAACAGATGTGTATGATGGGCCTCAGCAATTTCAAAATTGTAATCCATGGCCAACGGCGGCAGGCACGTTGAGTGTTTTTCGTGATCAATTAATAGATGAGGCTGCTGTTCCATCCACGGCTGAACCACAAATCACTTTACCTTTGACAAATTTATCAGTCAGTGATGATCAAGCCATTTACTATCGGGTTTTTGCAATTCCTGAAGAATCATGTAAGTTCAGCGGGGGGAATAATTTCCAATATAGTTTTTCTTGTTTTGACGATGACGATTACGATCGTTTGAAAACGGATATTAATAATTTATTAAATACTGATGCTGTTCCTTTTTTTGATATAGGCATGCTAGATGGTGCTGTATGTAGAGTGACAGCATATGATCCTAACACTGAAATATTAACTTTAGATGAGAACTCAGGTTGTCCATCTAATTCTGATACAACAGATCCAACAGCCGGACAAACAGTCTTTTTCCTTCCGCCAAGACTAGTATTTTACTCTTCTGATTTTTCACTTAATTTTGTGCAGTCGGTAATGGAAAATTTTGCTGAACCAATCAACCGATATGGCGACATAATTTCTGATAGAAAACCGGAAAATTTTTAATTAGTAGCGTTTAATATTTGTTATCACCGGCCTTCCATCATCTGTTACCCCATATCTAAGGGTCGCAGAGTAGGTTGTGGTGCTATTTAACTTATCATTTTTTGCCCACGCACAACTCATGATTCTGAATGTAAATGGAAATGATGAATTGCTTGGGTTATTGGGATTATCATTATCAATGACAGAGAAGTATCTTAAAAAGTGTGTCCCGTGATCATACCTTGGAGACATGCGCGTATTTGCTTTTAAAAATTCATTATCAAGAATTGCAGAATTAGCCCCAGCTGTTGATGAGGTCAATGCGATATTATCTAAATCATTTGAAATATTTTCTTGGATCTCATTTTTGCTTAAAGCTTTTTTCCAGATTCGAACATTGTGAAAGATCACATTGGCAAATGGTTGATCAGGATTATTACTTCGGCCAATGAAGTTTGAGCTATATGGATAACCTCCATTAGGACTTGGATCTAGATAGCTTGCAGTGTTATTAGCTTCAAAATACATGGTGTCACCATTATTGCATGCACTTGAGAAGTCACTATTAAAGTCACTATCATCATCATAATCTGTTGAGGTATCAACACCTCCCGCAGATGTTTGCCAGTTATTATTTTTACCAATATCCATTGATTGTGAGTTACATGTCATCCCGATACGAAGAATATTTTGATCGACTGAAAAAAATACATGTGTCCATATTCCAGTAGGAATATTACTTGTCGATGTAACACTAATCTGATCAGAAGTTGGTTGACAGCCATTTGCTCCAGCGGGTGGGTAATAATTTCCACCGAGTTTCCCGTTGCCCCCTTTTAAAAGGATGCCCGAATTGTATGCGTTTTCGACATTACAATCTTCAGGTATTTTATTAGCAATATCAATATATTTAGGATACCCTATCATAGCCTCAGTGAGATAAATCCATGTTTCAAGGGTAAATCCATTATTCTCTGGGTTTAAATTTGAGTCTGGAATTGTTCCTAAATTCTGGGTCTCTAAAAGTGCGCTAGATTTTGTAATACCATCATCACCCAGCTCTCCTTGATCGCTAATATAAAATGTTGTTGCAAGATTTCTTATTAAGTCGGCAGGCCAGCTATCTTTGCCAGAAAAACTTCCTGATATACCACATTGATTTGCATCTTGTTCTTCGTCAGTAAAATTCTCCGGAGTATTAATTTCATCAGGGAGTTCAAGCCAATTCGAAAAAGGTTGTGTTTCAAATTCAGCTAATATAGGAGAAAGACCATCATTAACACTTGTATCACAGGCGCCATCTCCTCCCACTCTTGGAAGAAAAAGGCAAATCGTGCCATCCGATTCTGTTTGTGAACTTAAATTTCTAAATAAGAATGTGATGTTTTCCAAACCACTTCGGGCAAGTGACGCTGATTTAATTTTAGCTGCCTCACCGAATTGATTATTCGTTAAAAAATTTGAATTACTTAATAAGCTTGAGGTGATGATAACCATAATAGTTACAATCATGAGTGCTGCAGGAAGCATATAGCCAGAGCATAAATGTTTAGAAATTTTCATGATCACATGCTTGAGATAAACGATAAAGATTAAGTAAAAAGCTTCCTTGATTTGTTCCGATATTTAAATCATGGCGCTGGATATTACTATCGGTAGATAATAAAATAGTAATTAATCTTTGTGATTCAATTTCTGAATTAGGATCAATAATAATTGGTGCTGAACATCCATCTCCTTCAATACATCTAGGTACATATTCTAAATTTTTGATAATATTTTCCCACTGATTAGTAGTAGCATTTCCCTCTCCTGTATCAAGGTGAAGAAATCCGCTGGATTGTACATCGCCATCTACACATTTTTCACTTGTGGAACCATCATGACAGAACAAACAGTTCACACTAATCCCATCAATAGTTGTTGAATTATTTCCAGAACAGTTGACTCCTTTAAGAGATAAGCGGTCTTGGGAATTATTATAGTTGTTAGAAAAAACTATAAATCCATATCTATACATATTGTCGGAAATATTTTCAAACCAGCTTTGATTGGGACTCGCAAACTGACATCCAACATCCTGGATCTTATTGTAGTTAATTACTGTTTGTGAGGCATTGATATCTAAATCTATTGATGAGTATGTTTTGCCGATCAATTTTCCTTGTGGTTTTAAATTAAATTGTACTGTTTCGTTATCAGTTATAAACCAATCCCTATCGCTAATTTTTTTGATATAAATTGGGTCAGAGATTTGTTTTAAGCTTGATGGAGAGTTTGTATCACAACCAATATTTTCTCCATAAAAAATACTTTGTGGACCATCAACTGCACCGCTTTTGGAGGCGAGCCATATTGATTGAGGAGTATAATTATCATTTATTACCTGATTAAAATCGAGACACTTTCCATCCTCATTCGAAAAGTCAAAACTATCTTTTTCAAAAACTATACTGTCTCCAGTATAAACCTCTGGAATTTTTTCAGAACGCGCAAGCAGATAATTAAGTCGGCTTATGGTGATATTTTTATCTAAAACAATTTGATTTAATTCAGAAATATTATGTTGTTTTTTTGTAAAGCTGTTCATCATGCTCCACATAAATAAACCAACAAGTCCAGCCAATCCTGCATAAGTAATTAATTCAGGTAAAGAAAAGCCAGCAAACATTTTTGTATTTTTTTTGAATGCTGTACTATGCTTTTGATTGGAGAGAATCATATGGAATTATTCTATCAGACACTATTATTTTTTCTAGGCGCTTCAATTGCAAGCTTTGTGAATGCATGGGCAATTAGGCTTGGTCATGATGAGTCCATCATGAACTCTTCACGATGTCGTTCTTGTCATAAAAAACTAACAATTACACAACTGATTCCAATTTTTTCATGGGTGATGCAATTTGGAAAATGTGGATGTTCACGACAAACCTCTCTCTCTGTCCGTTATTTTTTAACAGAAATTATTTTTGCTTTGATAGTTTTAGCCTTGGCTAACTCTTATCTCCCAAATAAGGAATGGTTTGATTTTCTATTTTTACTAATCTTTTTATCAATGTGCCTTCATCTTTTTTTGACGGATACCGATTATCAACAACTTTATTTTCCAATACTTGTTTTGGGGATAATTTTGGGTTTATGTTTTGGATTTTATAATGATAATTTTTTCCAACATTTATTTGGGGCTTCGCTAGGCTTTTTATTGCTTTTTATAGTTAATTGGATTTTTTTAGTTTTACGAAAAAAAAATGGGTTAGGTGATGGCGATAAATATCTTTTGGCTATGATGGGGGCTTGGTTTGGTCCTATTGTTGTCTTTCAAAGCCTTATCCTTTCATCTTGGTTAGCGATATTCTTTATTGGCATCAAGTATATAAAGTTACGAACTATCCCAAAAAAAATAGCCTACGGACCATTTATTATCCTAGCATCCATATTTATTCAATATAATCAATTATTTAGTTATTTTTGAAAAAATCACTAAATGTTGTGTTTTTTATTGTATTAATATCTACATTTTGATACTATAAATAAACAATCTTTCTTTGGTTATATGAAAAAAACCGCATTATTATTTGCAACAATATTGATAGCCGGATGCGCTAGTAACATCGACCGCCAAAAAGAAGAAGCTCAGAAAACAATGGATGAATTTATTGATCGGGCTGAGAAATTTAACGAGCAATTTATCACCGAAAAAAAACCTCTCAAAAATAGACGCGAACTCCTTCAGTTTACTTATGGCCCCAGTAGTTTTGAAAACAATAACTTCCTAGAATATTTAGTTAAATCAAATGCAAATCTAACAAATGATCTCATTAGTAAGCTTCGAGAAAGTGAAAATGAATTTCAAAATGCTGATATATATGCGGAGACAAATAGTTTATTGGACGAAATTCAAAATTTTAAAAATATAACCAACGTATATAAGAAATTAGCTAAGAAAAAAACTGTAAATGTTTCAGAAACACAATTAAGTCAATTAATTAATCAACTTATAAAAAATACTGGTCTACGATTGAAAGTTGATGACATTGATATTCAGGGAAAATTTAAAGGAACAAGTTTTGAAATTATTCGAGACATTGCGGCAAACAATAACCTAGTAATGTATTTTTCATTAGATTATAAAACCTTGTTTTTGAAAAAGAATTATCCTGAAAAAGAAAAATATAATCCTGTCATTGAATCAATAGCTCTTCATCCTTATGAAGTTGAGAAAGATTTGGTCATTATAGAGGACGTAGCTAAACAGATTGAACAAAGTGAAACACAAATTGATGAAGTTTTAAATGTTGATGAAATAGTTAAAACAGCTTACGGACGCAAAATAGTTAATCGTTTGATTTTTGTTGAAAGGACAAGATCTAATGTTATCAAGCAAAGAGAGTTAGGCAGCCACTACCGAACAACACTAATTAACCGATCGAACAACTATGATTCAGAAAAAACTTCAACAGTGACTATATTTGAGGAAGACATCAAGAATGGACAAGAAAAAGTAATAGAAAAATTCAGTGTTTACAACGACACGCCGAGCAACATGTTCACGAAGTTAAAAGCATTTTCTGTATTTAATGAGTGTGAGAATAGTGAGGTAGGAAATGATAGTCCTCAATCAACAGAGGAATCAAATGAAATATCGGCACAACAAACTAACAATCAAAATAATGAATCTAGTCAAGACAATGTCCCAACAACAGTAACCGGAGAGACGATTGTCATTGGTGAAAATAGGAATAATGATTTTTCTACGATTGATGAATCAGCAGCAAATTTAATTAAAGAGTCGAACGAATTACAAGCAGATTCCTCGTTGGGGTGTATAAATATTATTGCAGATGATTATGGCATAGTGGCCTCAGGTAGCATTCTCGATATACAGCTGGTTGAAAAGTTTCTTGTTGATCAAGATCAGCCAGTTAAACAAGCAATGATTGAAACATTTATTTTAGAAGTAAATTCTGATTGGAAAAATGAGCTCGAGTCAAAATTTGAAACTGGTTCACTTGGTGTGAGTGGCGATGCGAATAAAGGCCTTTATTCTTTTGCTTCAGGTTTATTAGATTTCGCTTCTGCCACAACCGAAGGCGGCATTACCGCATCAACTCGATTTGGCTCTAGAAATCAAATTACTGCCTTGGTAAATATGATCGAAACTAATTCATTAGGTAAAAAAATATCTAATCCTGTTATTTTGGTTCGGGACGGCGAAGAAGGCATTGTTGATAAAACAAGAACCTTTAGACAGCAGCGCTCAACTACAACGACAAATTCTGCAACAACCAACACAACCAATAATCAGATTGATGAGTATGATGCACCGCTTAAGTTAACCGTCACCCCGACTATTAACAAACACAATGATGTCATAGATTTAGATTTTAATTTTATTGAAGAAACTTATGATTCTGCTTCTCCGACGGCAGCCTCTACAGCCAATAATATAACCACTAAATTAAAAATTGAGCCAGGTGAAGTGGTCATGATGGCTGGATTATTCCAACAAAATCAGAATAATACGTCACAAGGACTCCCTTTCATATCTAAATTAGGATTTAGCAGAATCCTATCCCCCTTAGTTGCATTGCTTGGAGGTGGTGAAGTAAGACGAACTGATACTGGAACAGAACTGTTAGTGTTCATAAATCCCACAGTGATTACAAAAGAGAATATTAATCGGACGGTCACTAGGACGAGATATTAACTCTATGGATATATTTTTTAAATATATAGAAAAATTTATTCAGCAGATGGAAAAAGTTTTTGAGAGCATTTTAAGCATTTCCTCTTTTTCAAATGATTTAGTTCTTCTTTTGCTGTTAATTTTATTGGTTACATTACTAATTTTTGCATTAATCATTATTAAAAGAAAAAAATCAAATAAAGGTAGCATCACTGAAAAAAATAAGTCCATTCCAAAAAAAGAAAAAGCTAGTGATAAAAAATTTACATTTCAATTTAAAAAAGCTGTATCCGGATTAGATCTGAATTTAACGAGTGATGAAAAAGAAGAACAAAATAATATGACGGTTTCTCAAAAAAGAGAATTAACTTTAAATCTAAAAGCCCTTAAGGAATTGCTGGATGGTAAATACATATCAAAAGAACAGCACGATATAAAAGAAAAAGAATTAAAGGCAATATATGATTAAGCGATCAACTAAAAAATCATATTCTGAAATTGTCATGCGTTTAACGCACAGTTCTATACTTGTCAGTTTTGATTATCAGGCTGAAGAATTTAAAGTTAAACCAAAAATTCTCGAATGGCAGCTGCCAAAAAAAATAAATCCAAATAATATAAATCCTGAAATTGAATTTCTCAGTTCATTTTTAGCGCGTATGGTAAAACAATACAAAATGGAAGGTGAGCTAGTCACCTGGGTCATTCCTCATCAAAAAAGTCGATTGAAAAATATCACTATTCCATTGAATTTAAAAATTAAAGCTGATAAAAAAGAATTTGATACTCTTACTAAAGCTTCATCATATGATTTTTGGAAAGAGCATGATCCAGACCTAGCAGATATTAAGTTAGCAGAAATTCGATCGTCATTATTAACAACAAATACTGAAGAGAACACCACCAACATGCTTTATTGTGCGGTTGATAAATTAACTCTGAGGTTGTATCAAAATTTATCACTGCAATCGAATCTGTATCCAATTGGTTATATTTCAGAAGATCAATCATTAATAAAAATAATTGAATCAAGATTATCTCGTATCCAAAGAGAAAGACCTTTTGCTATTTTTCATTTAAGCAAAGGAAATAACAGAATAATTTATGTAAATTCTGAACAAAGTGAGATAGCACGGGTAAACATTGATGAGCTTGATGAATCATTATTAGACGAAATTCCTATTATTGATGAAAATAATAGAGATTTCTGGGGTGAACTAATGACTAGAATATCTACCGCTTTAAAAGTAGCAACCTCCTATCTTTTGGAAGAACTAAAAGTTTTAAGATTTGAAAATATTTATTTTGTTAGTGATTATGAGAACGAAGATTCATTAATTCAATTATTGAGAGAAAATTATCGGGAAGTAAATTTGATATCAATTAAAGATCAATTTGATTATGTGTCAGTACAAAAAGCAGATAATAAAGACATACTAATTGATTCTGAAGAAAATAAGCAAATTTATGGTGGTTCTAAGTTTATACCTAGCTTTGGAAATTACAATTTGAAGTATTTTTCTGAGATAGCCATACCAAATATGATTGCTGGGGCAGCGATCATGAATTTTCATGAAAAAGGGGCATTTATAAAATCTAACTTTATACATGAAAAAATAATAAAGAGAATCTACATGCTTTTTATAAGTTTGATTCTTTTATCTACTTTAATAATGGGGGGTATTTTTACATTAAATCTAGGCAATGATGCAAACCAACAAAAACTCGTTCAAGCAGAAAAAAAATTAGAGCGATTAAAAGCAGCAATAGATAGCGGTAATGCACAAACAAAAAAAATGGAAAAAGAACACGAAATCATTACTCAGCTAGCCAATGGCCAAACAAATCAAAAATTATTTGAAAAATTAGTTAAGGAAATTCCTCCTGATGTAGAACTCGATAGGGTGATTGTTAGAGATAATTCATTTCAAATATATGGGAATAGTTTAAATGTAACCAGTCTCAACAATTTTTATAATAGATTTATTCAAGATTCAAATTTTGAGAATATTAAGATTGATTCATATCGTAGAAAAGATAAATCGATGAATTTTTTTGAATTAGTTGGAGTAATAAAAATTTAACTATGGCTAAAGAAAAAAAATTATCAAAACGCGCTGAAAAATTGTTAGCTGAAATTCAATCTTCTGCATCTAATGATATGGTTGATCATACTAAAACAGAAATTGAAGTTGACCAAAATAGTTCCTTGGAATATTTTTATGGCGGTATTGGTAAATTTACAGCTAGTAAATATAGAAAAAACCTTTCCTATGATAAAAAACCATTATGGGCATTTAACTTAATCATATTAACTGGAGTTTTTATATTTGTTTCAAACTTGGCATGGAGCTTTTATGATGACTATGTTAATAAGCTGAATAAAAATAAAAAGAATTTACCTAAAATATTAGCTGAAATCAAAAATATTGAGACAAATGCTGCCAACATCCAAAAAGAAGTTTTTGAAAAAAAACAATTCATTCAGTCGGAATTAGAAAAAATACCCAATCAACATATGGCTGATGAAATTATTAATGAAGTTGCACAATTATTGGAGAGTAGTGAATTAAGAATTGTTAAACAAGAGATCCAAATTAATAAATCAATTACATCGGTGACTTTTGGAATGCCAACCATTCAAAAACCGATCGCAGATAATACGGTATTTTCTAATATTGCAATTGCATCATTAGAAAATAAACACCCCCAAACCCAAGCAACAAAAAAAGAAGATAAAAAAACTAAAACTAAAACTAAAACTAAAACTAAAAAAGAAGACAAAGAAGAGGTAAAAATTAAAGTAGATGAGCCACAAAGTAATTTTAGTGAGATGATGGAATTAATAAAAAAACAAGAAAATGAAAAAAAACAGAAATTGATTAAAGATCTACCAAAAAATGTATCTTTTATGAATTATCATTTTCAACTTAAGGGGCAGTATTTAAATTATCTAAAAGTAAGACAGCATTTAATTAAGCGATACCCATATCTTATTATTCCAGTTGAAGAAATTGCCACTGAAAAAAATAATACAGATATACAATTTAGAGTAATTTATGACATTCCATTTTTCACAGAAAATACTACAATGAATGTAAATAATAAGGGTACCTAAATGAATAAAAAAATCATAAAACAAATAGGCATTTTCTTTATCTTTATTCTTCTTCATACCCCAATCTTTGCAGATGGAATGATCGAAGATGAATTACAAGAACCCTTAGATTCAGAAAATGAAACAGCTATTGAATTAGATTTTTCAGGCCAAGGTATTTATTCAGATCCATTCAAAAAAGGGGTCACAAGATCACCGGCGTATGCAACATTTGGAGATGATCTTACCGCTGAATCAGTTCGAATAGATGACTTGCGCCATCTTACAGATTTGCGACATTACCGTGTTATCGGAATAGTTGAAGATGAAGAAATGCATGTTCCAGCTATATTGGAATTAAACCCAGATGATTTTTACGGCGATGAACATCAAGCCTACTATGTAAAAATTGAGACAAACTCAGATCAAGGGGCAATTAATACGGCAGCAAAAAATATTTTAGTTAATTATGGTCAATCATTGAATCGTTATCTAATTGTTCGTTTTAATGAGAAGAGTACGCAAAAAAATTATGATCTTGAGTATGGTCCTTTTAGAACGAAAGAAATTGCGGCAGCACATTGTTATTATGTTGCAACGATATTACAAAAAAGAGATATGGAGTGTCATAACGTTCATTTTCATTATGTTTCTGATCAGGAAAAACCTGTTCAACAAAATACGGCTTCATTAGGATTATCTCAATTTGCACTACTAGACATCAAAGAAAAACCATATGATTTTAATCTTGAAAAATTAAAGAAAGTTTCAATTGATGTTACAGTGGATGAGTTATTGGGCCCTTATGGCTTCCACATAACAAACATAAATGCCGATGGTGTGAGTGTTACTGGTTTAAGTGGTAATGCAATGTTTATTCCTGTTTCGACATTTCCAGTCAGCATTGAAAATTCATCACCATCACAGAACACTAATTCAGAAACATCACTTTCTAATTAACTATGCTTGTCAATTATTCACCAGCAACAAGTGAAAAAGCGATAAAAGCCATAATTAACGCTGGACGATTAGAAGAAAATAAAATTACTTCTGATTTTTTTAGCAAATTAGGTTGGCATGAAAAATTAAAAACTCTGATTAATGATGGATCGATTGATG
>Ga0255766_10005362_pt1 | contig 10668 bp, 10 predicted proteins | sample 071ome_23_FD_179966 | JGI IMG/M metagenome (GOLD analysis project Ga0255766, IMG submission 179966) | Coastal salt marsh microbial communities from the Groves Creek Marsh, Skidaway Island, Georgia - 071403BT metaG (version 2) | ecosystem: Environmental > Aquatic > Marine > Intertidal zone >... | reverse complement strand
GTTGGTTGCTTAGGTCTTACTGTGCCCCGAAAAATGTGCCGAGAAAATAGGGCGTTTCCCTCACGCCGCGGCCCCGCTATGATCTTTTTGTCGCGCGGGGCAATTCGGCGTTGACACCGGAGGACGAGCAGGTATGATGCGCGTCTCTCGATATTCGGGAGGGTGTTTAGCTCAGTTGGGAGAGCGTCGGCCTTACAAGCCGAAGGTCACAGGTTCGACCCCTGTAACACCCACCAAGCCAGTTCCGGAGCGGTAGTTCAGCTGGTTAGAATACCGGCCTGTCACGCCGGGGGTCGCGGGTTCGAGTCCCGTCCGCTCCGCCATATCTTTTTCTGTGTAAGTCGGCATCCGCCGCATCACACACAAAGCCTTGAAAGTAAGAGGGTTTAAGCCGAATCGCTTAAGCCTTCACGCTTTCTTGCATCTCCCGCAGCGGCCAAGTTACACAGACCGTTTACACAGAGTGCTGCGCCAGTGGCTTCGGAGGGGTGCCCCAATCGCACCCCCCGGGGAGGGCCTGTTTGCCCAATGCGGCCGCGAGGGTGGCGGTTTCGCATGCAGAGAGGTGTTTTTGAATCCACACGGTTTAAGCGGTACGGTTACTCAAGGTTCAAAACTTCGGTGACCCCGATGAGTCTCTTCAAGAAACTACTCGTGATTCTTGCGGCCTTGATTGCCGCTGGTTGCGAGTCCGGGGCGATTACTCAAGGTAAGCAAGCAACAGCCCGCTGCGATATTTACAAAACCGGTCCTCAGTAGGCTGAAGCGCGGCGCTTGAGCGCTATGTGCCGGCTTTTCACCCCATTCCAGACATTGATTGATTCGGAGGCTGTCTCCCCTATGGGGAGTTCCTAGAAGCACGCGTTGGCCAACCTAAAGCGCCTGCTTGACCTCCGGCTCTCGCGCCTTGTGAAGCGTCAGTACCATCCCATCGTGCATCACGATGATTGGGCCTGAATAGACCGCATCGACACCTTCGAGGAACGGCCCATCAAGCAGCTTGCGCGGGAGCGGCGGGATCATGTGGGTATAGGCCAGCGCACGCACATTCGCTTTCGATGCGGCTTCGGCAGCCTCGACCGGGGTCGCATGATATGACGGAATGTCGTGCATTACCGTTGCCAGCGTATTCTGGCCGCTTGCTCGGGCCGCGAGCTCGATCTCCTTCACCATCTCCGGCTTGAGCGCCTCGTGGACCAGCAAGTCGGCATCCTTTGCCGCCTTGGCGAGATTGCCTGAGGCCATGGTGTCGCCACTGATCACTACGCTGAGCTCATCATATTCGATGCGATAGCCGACGGCGGGTTTCACGGGGCCATGCGGCACGGCAAACGCCCGGATGGTCACCCCGTCATTTCGATACACAATCGGGAAAGAGCCATCCTTTGGAACCTCGAATGCCTTCGCTGCAAGTGTGAGAGCCTCGGCTGGAACTTCAAGCGTAGTATGATGATCGATGCGATAGGCATGATCCTGAGCGAAAGCTATGTCGAAACCGGCGGCCACCTGCTCGACACCTGTTGCGCCGTAAAGTGGGAGCGGCGTGGTGATCCCGTCCCCTAGATTGCGCTGCAGCGCGAGGCTGCCAAGACCAGCGATATGATCCGAGTGGAAATGGGTTAGGAACACCGCCTCAATGTGCGAGGGGCGTAGCCCCATCCTGGCCATCGTTTCGGGGGCGCCATCGCCGACATCGAAGACGAACAACCGCCCTCCGGCGATAACAGAGGTACAACCGCCAGCCATCGAGAGATCAGGCAGCGGCGTGCCACTGCCGCACGAGATCACATGCATGCCCTCCGGATACTCGGCCACAAGGTCTGTGGACACCTGTCCTGCGATAGCATTGCGGAAGAGGGCCATCGCGATCTGGTCCTTGAAGGCCAGGAAACCGCCGCCCAGCAACACCACCGAGGTAGCTGCGGCAATCAGCACCCGTCTCATGCTGCCACCGCCGGCAGAACCGTGCCGCTCGCTTCGCCGAAGCCTATCGAGCGGAATCCTTCGCGCGAACAGGAAGCGGTCAATATCAGTCGATCATCGTCCTGCAACGCAATTCGCTGTTCGCCATTTTCAAGCGTGACCGGTGTCGCACCCATCTTGCCAAGTTCGAGCAGAGCACCCGCCTCGCTCGGTTCGGGCCCGCTGATCGTGCCGGTCCCGAGGATATCGCCGGGGTTGATCGGGCATCCGTTGGATGTCTGATGAACCACCAGTTGCGCCGGGCTCCAGTAGGACGAGGCGTAGTTCGCGCCGGACAGCCGTTGCTCGTCTCCACCTTTTGGAGCGATCCGCGTCTCGACCATGATGTCGATCTGGCCGGAACGCTCGTTCCCAGGCGAGGTCAGGTGCGGCAGCGGGGCCGGATCGCCATCGAAGCGCGCGAAAGCAGGCGCGCGGAAGGGGGCCAAGGCGTCCATCGTCACGATCCAGGGCGAAATCGTGGTCGCGAAGCTCTTCGCGAGGAACGGGCCAAGCGGCTGGTATTCCCATGCCTGGACGTCGCGCGCCGACCAGTCGTTGAGCAAGACTACGCCGAAGATGTGATCCTCCGCCCGTTCGATGGGGATGCTTTCGCCCATCGGGTTGCCCTGTCCCATGACCAGCCCGAGCTCGGTTTCGAAATCGACGAAGCGCGAAGGCTCGAATACCGGTTCACTCGCGCCCGGATGCATGATCTGGCCACTTGGACGGCGTACATCGGTGCCCGAGACCACGATGGAAGATGCGCGCCCATGATAGGCAATCGGCATCCATTTGAAGTTTGGCGTCAGCGGATCGTCAGGGCGGAACAGCTTCCCGGCATTGTAGGCGTGGAAATAGGAGGTGAAGAAATCGGTGTAGTCACGCGGCTTGACGGGCAAGCCGAGCTCGACCTCGGCCATGGGCATCAGAAAGTGCTGGAGCCTCTCCCGCCCGCCCAAGTCCGATAGGGCCTTGCTCAGCGCATGCCGCAACCGCTTCCATTCGCTGCGACCCTTGGCTGCGAGCGCATTGAGGTCACCTTCGTATTCCGCATCGACTGCGGCCAAATCGAGCACCTGGTCGCCGATGGCGGTGCAGGCGCGGAGAGCATCCGTACTGCCCTGCTTGCGATACATCCCAAACGGCAGGTTCTGGATCGGAAACGCCGCATCGGGGCGGTTCGCGCTCTCGACCCAGCTTTGCAGCGCAGGATCGTGGGTATGGTCGAGTTCAGTCATCCTTCGCCCATGTCGGTTCGCCATAAGGCGTGCCGCCAAGCGAGGAATCGGGCTTCTTCGAGTATCGGTCCATCCAGAAGCGCTGGAAGATTCCGCGAGGGCCCACGTTGATCGGCGGGTACATCAGCTGCGTCGGGAACGATGGCGCACGGTGGAACACTGGCCGTGCGTTGGAGAGTTCGCGGAAACCCTCGACCCCGTGATAGGTGCCGAAACCCGAATTGCCGACCCCGCCAAAGGGCACGGCGGCGTTGACCACGTGCCAGCCCCAGTCGTTGACCGTTACCCCGCCTGATCGTGTCTCGCCAAGTACGCGATCGCGAACGGCGGCCTTCTTGCTGAACAGATACAGCGCCAGCGGATGCGGATGATCGGCGACATAGGCGATGGCGTCGTCCAACGTGCCGTAGCCGACGACCGGCAGGATCGGCCCAAACACTTCCTCTTGCGAGATCCGCATATCGAAGGTGACGCCGGTGACCACATGCAACGGAATACTGTTGCCGCCGTTCCACGGAGCGCAGGGGGTCACCTCCGCACCCTTGGCCCTGGCGTCATCCAGCATGGCCTTGATCCGCCCGGCATGACGATCGTTGACCAGCTGGCAGTATTCCGCACCATCGACACCATCCGGATAGAACTGTGTGAAGGCTTGCTTCACTCCTTCGACGAAGGCGGGAATTTCGGCGTGGCGAACAAGCGCATAGTCGGGCGCAACGCAAATCTGGCCCGACATGGCGATCTTGCCATGGGTGATGCGCAGCGCGGCATCGGCGACCGGATAGTCTTCTGCGACGATGGCGGGCGACTTGCCGCCCAGTTCCAGTGTTACCGGAACGAGGTTGTTCGCCGCTGCTTCCATCACCAACCGCCCGACACGCGGGCTGCCGGTGAAGATCAGGTGATCGAACGGGAGCGAGGTAAACTCGGAAGGGTCGATTATCTCGTCACCGAACACCGCAACTTCGCTTTCGTCGAAAATTTCGCCCAGCAGTGTTTTGATGACGGCGTTTGAGCGCGGTGTTTCCTCTGGCAGCTTGATCATCGCACGGTTACCCGCAGCGATGGAGGCTATTAGCGGGCCGAGCGAGAGATAGAGCGGCATGTTCCACGGCGTGACGATACCGACTACGCCCTTGGGCTGATATGTCACCTTGAGCCAGTTTGGCCCGGCAAACAGTGCCTGCGGTGCGCGCTTTTCGGGCTTCATCCATTTCTTCACATTGCGGCGCGCATGATCGAGTACCCACAGCGTGCCGATCACTTCGATCAGACGACTTTCAAAATGTGGGCGATTGCCGAAATCAGCGCTGGCAGCGTCGGCAAAGACGTCCTGATAACGTTCGATTTGCGTGCGCAGTGCCTTGAGCTTGTCGACGCGTTCACTCCCGGTGCTGGGTGCAGCACGGGCGGCCAGCTTCTGCGTTTCGAGAGTTTCAAGCAGCCTAGTCACCGCTCGCTTCCTCGCTTGCGAATTTCGCCTCCTTGGCGGCCAGCTGGGCTGTCACCATGGCGATCATTTGCGCGGTAAAGTTCCCGACAAGGCTGCCGTTCTCTTCCATCGCGGCGATTTCGGCATCGGAGAAACCGAGTTCCCGGCAGATGTCGTGGTTCTGCTCGCCCTGTTCAGACGGCGCACCGGGCAACGGTAGGTCGCCACTTGAGAATTTCCACGGGCGACCTGGTAAGCGATATTCGCCGCCTTGCCGGTCGGGTACCTGGTAGGTTGCGCCCCAGTATTCGGCCCATTCGCTTTCTGCGATGTGCTCCATGGTGCGGACTTCGCCGATGGCGATCTTGGCCTCGTCGAACTGCGCATCCATGGTTGCCATGTCGGGGAAGGTCCAGATCCATTTCTGGACCACTTCGATCAGGTCGGCGAGGTTGGCGCGGCGCAAGGCCGACGTCCGAAAACGCGGATCGTCCATCAGGTCCGGCCTGCGCATTGCCGCGACAAACCAGCCGAAGGTGATGGTGTTGACGAGGCTGATGGCGCTCAGGAACTGCTCGCCATTCGGCCCGACGAAAAACGAGCCGTCGGTCGCGCCAAGGATGGCCGGATCATCGCCCGGATCGAGTCCGTTTAGGTCCATGTGTGCATGCTCGTTCATCGCCATCAGCGTCGCGGCCATGGCAACGTCGATATGCTGGCCTTCACCGGTGCGTTCGCGCTGGTGCAGCGCGGCGAGCACCGCGATGGTGGCCTCCATCCCGGCATAGACATCGGCATGGCTCAGCGCGTCGGTCTGCGGCGCTTTCAGGTTTTCGCCATAGTGGCGCAGCATATGGTGTGTGAACCCGGCCTCGGCCTGCACGGTCGGGGCATAGGCCATGCGCCCGCGCCACGGGCCGCCCTGGCCATAGCCGGAGATCGAGACATAGATCGCGCGCGGATTGCGCTTCCTGACATTCTCATAGCCGAACCCGAACGAGTCGAGCGTGCCGGGACGAAAGTTCTCGACGACGATATCGGCCTGCTCGACCAGCCGCCAGGCGATTTCCTTGGCATCGGCCCTGTTGAGGTCGATCGAGATATTGCGCTTGCCCGCGTTCTGCTGCGCATAGTAGGCGGTTACGCCATTGGGATTGATTGGCGAGGCCAGCCGCGAGACATCGCCGCGCGGCGGCTCGATCTTGGTCACGTCCGCGCCAAGGTCCTGCAGAGTCTTGGCACAGAACGGACCCGCCAGAACGCGCGAGAAATCGACGACCTTGACCCCTTGAAGTGGCGCACCCATTGCTCAGCGCCCCTTGAACACGGCAAGGCCAGGGCCCTGGGTCATCAGGCTTTCCAGCCCGATCTTGAGATCTTCGGATGACCACAAGGCCAGCTGCAGATCCTCCATCGCTTCGTCGGCTGCCTCGACGCCCTTAGCGGCAGCGAGGTTGGCGAGTTGCTTGGTCAGTTTGTGTGCCAGCGTCGGGCCGTTGGAGAGTTCGAGCGCGATCACCATTGCGGCCTCATCCAGCTTCTCGTCATCGACGACGCGGTTGATGATGTTCCATTTTTCCATCGTCTCGGCATCGTAGCGCCGCCCGAGCATGCTCATTTCCTTGGCCCGAACTATCCCGGCGCGCTGCACCTGACGCTGGACCGCGCCCATCAGCGGGTTAAGCCCGATGGTCGCCTCGACCGAGCCGATCTTGGACGAGCGCGCGGCAATGATGAAATCACACGCCAGCGCGATCTCCAGCCCGCCACCGACGCACACGCCCTGCACCGCAGCGACGATGGGCAAGGGGCAGGCTTCCAGGTCGCGTAGGAATTCCAGCGGCGAGGCCGAGAGCTTCCCACCCTCCAGCGCATCCCCGAACAGCGAGGTATCCGCACCAGCCGAAAAGTGCCTGAGGCCGCTCTTGAGCAGGATCGCCCGCGCGCCCTTGTCCTGAGCCTCCTTCAAACCCGCGCGCATCCCGGCCATCAGGTCCAGTCCCAGCAGGTTGTGCGGAGCGAACTCCATCGAAAGCACCGCAACAGGCCCCTCCATCGACACCTTCACGCAGCTTGCATCGGCCATGGGCTATCCTCCTTTTTGCAGCAGGGTGCCCACCGCATACTTGCAAGGCGAGGTGGAATAGTGCCAAATTGCAGGTGAAATGATGCCAGCCGCCTCACCTGTTCAGGACACAGCAGCCTTTGGCCTGCGCGTATTGCTCGAGGAACTCGATGCACAGGGTGTCGAGCCCCGTGATGTCTTGCGCAGAGCCGGTCTGCGCACCCTCAAGGGACAGCTCACTCAACCGCAACGATTGGCACTTCTCAAGGCGGCGAGCGAAGCTGCGAGTGATCCGCTGACTGCGCTCAAGGCGGGTCAACGCCAGCGCGTCCACCATTTCGGCGTCTATGGCTTCGCACTCGCGACCAGCCCGACCTTCGGCGATGCCTTTGCTTTCGGGCGGCAGAACCTCGAGCTTGCGGGCGCGGTGTTGCGGATCACCTATCGGCAGGATGGAACGACGGGAGTCCTGCGCAGCCACAATCCCGGCGCGCTTGGCAGCCTTTTGCCATTCACAGCCGAATTCTGGCGCAGCTCGATGGTCACGCTGTTGAGCGAGATCCTCGAACAGCCTTTCCCCTCAACGCTCATGCGCTTTCCTTATCCGCGTCCGCGCCATGCCGATGCCTATGCGCTGGTGTTCAACTGCCCGATTGAGTTCTCAGCCGAGCAAATGGAATGGCATTTCGACGCTAGCGTATTGGATCGGCCATGCCCAAGCGCAAATTCTCTGGTGGCCAATATCTGCCAGGACTTCTGCGAGGCGATGATCGTCCGCGAAAGCGCACCGACCACGCTGCAGCGCGAGCTGCGCAGTTTCGTGCTGGGCAACAGCGGCAAGCGCACGAGTGCTGACGAGGCGGCACAAGCGGTCGGGCTCTCGAAACGGACTCTGTTCCGGCGGCTCGCCGAAGAAGGCACCAGTTTCCAGAATCTGCTCGATCGGACCCGAGCCTCGTTGGCCTGCGAGTATCTCGAGAACACGCGCTTACCGATTAGCGAGATCGCCGACCGCTGTGGATACGGCGATGAAGCGAATTTCCGGAAAGCATTTCAGCGCTGGCAAAACGTTAGCCCGAGCGCATGGCGATCCCGGCTGTAGCCTACCGACGCAAGGACTAGCGCTATGCGCACTTCGTTGGCTAGCAGTCGGCTTTCAATTGGCAGATCCCGTAACTGGACCGTCTGAAACCTGCTCAATATCTGCCTCGGACGCCAGCGAGGCTGCAACCCCACCTGGAAGCGATGCGTTACCGCGTCAGCATGTTGCCGCACCCATAAGGAGTATCTGTCTATTTACTTACTGGTAGTTGCTCCGGAGCGCCTGTCATCCAATCTTTTTCGGCGAGGGCCTTGGGGGCGTCGCTGTTGATGTCGCAGGCATTGAGGGCGCCCGGGGCTGGGACATGGCTGCCCTTTTTCGTTACAAGAGTCGCCGAGCCTTTTTTGGTGAGATCATCACCCATCCCGCCATGGGTGAGCGCCACGCCTACAAGCTAGCGGCCATGGAAAAAACCATCGCGTACCCCGTGGAGCCGGGTTTATTCCTAAGTGACCTACGCGTTCTTCTTTTCTTGCTGTTGGCGCTAGCAGCTAGTCTTTTAGATGGCTGGTTCATCCGGCGGCCTGGGTAAAGAAGGCCTCAACAAGCTTCTCCGACAAGCTCCCCCTGCTCCGGACGAAAAACGCCAGGGACGAACTGCTCCCTGGCGTTTAGGGGCTTTCTATTTATATTGCACTTGCCGAAGAATTTTATAGTCCACCATCTCCCGCATATCTTCGTAGCCCTTGGCCGTTTTGTCCTGCGCCTTCTCGTCCATGCCTCCAGCCCGAAGCTTCGCCATCAGCTCGTCATACTTAGCCTCGCTGCCGGCCATAGCGGCCATATCTTTGTAGGTAATCGTGAGAAAGACATTTGGAGAGTCGGCATTATTGGCAACCCAAATACCGTAGTCGACAACGTCCCCCATTTCCTGCTGAAGGGCCATGGCGCGAGCCCAGGTATCTTCTATCTGGACCAGATAGTCGTCGAAGTAATTTGACTTAACGGATACCACCACAAGCTCTGTCACTTCCTTGCTCAGGCTGTAATCCTTCCATGGCTCCGCCTGGCTAAGTCCCGGTGCGGCTATGGCTAGCAAAGCGAATAACAGTTTCTTCATGAGTTTTGCTCCCAGACTATTCTGCAAAGGCTTCTAGATCGTAACTGTGCTCGACAAAACGAACCCATTGGGCGAAGGAACGATTCACGAGCTTCATATTGGCGCCGGCGACCGCGGACCACTTCTTCCACGCATCGGTGGCGAGAAGGGTCTCTTGCCAAGCCTCCATTTCTGCCAAGCTTTCGTAGCCGACAACGATTTCATGTGTGCTACGCCCGGCGGCGCCAGCCTGCCCCGTCAGGACCTGTACGAGCCAGATCTGCCCCGGAAAAGCCTGGGTCTCTTTGTCGTTGAGAAGCGCGTCGAGACCCGCAAGGATGGCGCCGGGGTCCGACACTTCGACCTGAATCACATCCCAGGTTCCATCTTCGCTGCTGACCGTTCCCCAGTTTCGCAGGGGCACAACGGAATAGGTGGCGACGGGCGTTCCTGCCTGATTCAGGCGCGCGGTGTAAAGGGCAATTTCCTCCGATCCCAGCGCCTTTTGGCTCCAGGCTTCGGCCTCCGCAACGCTGGGCCAGAGAGCGACCACCCGGTGTGTGGTGGGGGAGGCGCCGTTGAACGCGATGGCCTGAAGTTGAACCTGGGCTCTTCGATTTTTTCCGACCTCCGAACTCTGTAACGCATCAAAGGCGGCGACAACCGCCGGGGCTTGCCCCGGGGTAATTGCCCATTCGTAAACTTGTACGAAGGGCATGGCCGAGGCGAAGCTTGAGGCAAAAAGAAGCGCTGCGCCGGAAATCCAAGGCAAAATTTTCATCCGTGTTCTCCTCATTGGGATCGGGGTGCTTTACGAGTCGCCCTATTCGATCGGGAACGCTTCGAAAACGAGTGTTCCGTTAAAGAGATCTACGGCGCCCTTAGCGTAGATCATGTCGCCATTTGAGAAGGCATCCAGGGTATGCATGGTCACCATGGTTCCTTCACGCTTCCAGATTCCCTGTAACGACGCGGCCACCAGGTCACCGTCTTGGTTGATCGACCGAAGGCTCCCGGTGAAGTTGCCCTTTAGGCGATCAGCGGTAGTCGAAAAAAACTCGTAGCTTAAATAGACCTTGCCGTAGCCCTCGCCCACGACGCCCTCGGCAGTGAGGGAGCTGGTCGTTGCAGAACTTGTCCAGCTGGTCATCGCGAATTCGGCGGGGAAAGAGTCTCCCTTTGCTTCAAAGCCTGCCGCAAACGTCGTGAGCGCCGCGCTGCAGAGTACAAGGCCCACAAGGGCTCGCTTTACCATCATCATCAGCCATCCTTAAAAAACTAAGCAGGGATCTCAGGCTAGAGCGCTGGGGCTTCCGCTGGCTGTAAAAGGGGGGGCTTCGCCTCGCAATGTGACGGGCGGCACGGTAAGAAAGGCCGGCTTACGAAAGGAGTAACCGGCGCTGTCCGAGCGCTTTCCGGGACTATGCAAATTCCTTGGGAGAGGGTTAGCTAGTCGGGGATAGGGTGTAATCCCCCCATATTTAAAGGGGGGGCGATAAGATTGACGCTGAATGAAGCTAGGGAGAGAGCGAGGGCTCGCTGATCGGGGGCGCCCGAGGGGCGCCCCTGGCTCCCGGCTCAGCGGCGAGCAGCTTCCTCGGAAACTTTGGCAATGCTGGGGTGTTTTTCCAGCGCCTGGCACCGGACTTCAAGCTCCGGGCACAGGCTAAGGAGATCGACCCCGGCAATTTTTGCCATGCCGGCCGCCGGGCGAAGGCAGTAAAAGAGGTAGAAATCCGCCACCGTGAGCTGATCTCCCGCGAGGTAGGCGCTTGAGGAGGAGAGCTGCCGAACGGCCCGTATTCCCTTTTCGAGATCCCGGGCGAC
>Ga0255766_10005361_pt1 | contig 10669 bp, 9 predicted proteins | sample 071ome_23_FD_179966 | JGI IMG/M metagenome (GOLD analysis project Ga0255766, IMG submission 179966) | Coastal salt marsh microbial communities from the Groves Creek Marsh, Skidaway Island, Georgia - 071403BT metaG (version 2) | ecosystem: Environmental > Aquatic > Marine > Intertidal zone > Salt... | reverse complement strand
TCTCTAATTATTATTTCATTCATAGGAATATCTAAACTTAAAGTTGAGAATAGTTTTATAAATTATTTTGATAAAGATACTGAAATTTACAAAGGCATGAAAAACATTGATGAAAAGCTTGGAGGCACAACTCCTTTGGAAATAATATTAAAATTTAAAACTAAAAGGTTAAATAATCATGATGATAGTTTTTTGGGATCAAACACAAATAAAGAGGATGATTTTCTTGGAGGACAAATATCACAAAGCGATAATTCAAAGTATTGGTTCACCAGAGATAAGGTGGACAGGATAGTAAATATACATAACTATTTAGAAAGCCAACCTGAAATAGGAAAAGTTTTATCATTCTCATCAATATTAAGTATAGCTGAAAGCTTAAATAATAATAAAAAGCTTGGAAGTCTAGAAATGGGTGTGTTGTATGAAAAACTACCTGATAATATTAAAGAACAAATAATTAAGCCTTATATTTCAATTAAAGATAATGAAGCAAGAATTACCATGAGAATTAAAGATTCTCAAAAAGACCTTAGAAGAAAAGAATTAATAAATAGAATTGAAAATGACCTTAAAACAAAATTTAAAATGAATGGTGATGAATTTAAATTAGCAGGTGTTTTGATTATTTTTAATAATTTATTACAGAGCTTATTTGACTCTCAAATTAAAACTTTAGGAATAGTAATGGCTGGAATTTTTATAATGTTTTTAGTGTTATTCAGGTCAATAAAACTATCTATCATTGGTATAGTTCCAAATTTTATTGCAGCTACTTTTGTTCTTGGTTTTATAGGTATCTTAAATATCCCTTTAGATATGATGACTATTACAATTGCAGCAATAACCATTGGGATTGCTGTTGATAATAGCATTCATTACATTTATCGATTTAAATTTGAAAAAGAAAACAACAATATTGAAGATAAGCAAATCACTAGTAACTGTCATCAATCTGTTGGTAAAGCAATAATCAGTACATCTTTCACAATTATATTTGGTTTTTCAATTTTAGTATTATCAAATTTTATTCCTACTATATATTTTGGTCTATTCACAGGATTAGCAATGTTGACTGCATTATTTTTAGTTTTAACACTGTTACCCAACCTGTTAAATAAATTTTATACAAATTAATGGATTCCTTTTTTCAAATTTTTGAAGGAGCAGTAACACTTTTAGATGCAATATTAATAATATATATTCTATTTAATTTAATTTCAGGAATTAGAAATGGTTTTGTTGCCAGTTTAATATCTTTCTCAAAATGGATTATTGCATTATTATCTGTTAAATTCTTACTACCAGTTCTGAGACCTTATCTAGACGGTATAATTTCATCTGAATTAATGACTGATATAATTTTGGGTAGCACTATATTCTTTATCACCTTATTTACTGTTTTATTAATAAACAAGGGTTTAAAAAAAACAATCAAATGGGCTGGATTAGGTTCTATCGATACATTTTTTGGTTTTATTTTTGGAATAGTAAAAGGGTATACTTATTTTGTATCTCTTTTTACCATTATAAATTTTCTACATCCAAATGATAAATGGCCAAATTATTTAAATAAAGGTTTAACTTTTGATTATATTATATGGGGAAATGAGCTTATGGTTGAAGCGTTTCCAAATAGATACGAATATTTAGATAAAAGTAGAGAAAAATTAAATAAAATTAAATAAATTGTTTAATGTATAAATGACTTTTAAACATTTTTACTATACTAAGAAATTGTGGACGATAGATTAAAAGAAGAGTGTGGTGTTTTTGGTGTTTATAATCATCCTGAAGCATCTGCATTAGTCGCTCTAGGTTTACATGCTCTACAACACAGAGGGCAGGAAGCTTGTGGTATAAACTCATTTGATGGAAAAAACTTCTATCTAATTAAAAGAAGAGGTTTGGTTGGAGATAACTTTACAGATCCTAAAATTATTGAACAATTGAAAGGACATACTGCAATTGGGCATAATAGGTATTCAACTACTGGAGCGCCTTTAATAAGAAATATACAACCTTTTTTTGCCGATCTTCATACTGGTGGATTAGGCATAGCTCATAACGGAAATTTGACTAATGCAATAAGTATTAGGGAGAAAATGGTTAAAGAAGGTGCAATATTTCAATCAACCTCTGATACTGAAACACTTGTTCAATTAATAGCAAAATCTAAAAGAGTAAAAACAATCGATAAAATTATTGACGCAGTTTTTCAAGTTCAAGGTGGTTATGCTTTAACTATTATGACAAATAAAAAACTTGTAGGCATTAGAGATCCTTTTGGTATTAGACCGCTTGTCTTAGGTAAGCTGAAAAATTCATATATACTTTCATCTGAAACTTGCGCTCTTGATATTATTGGCGCAGATTTTATTAGAGAAATTGATAATGGCGAGATAGTAGTAATAGATAAAAATGGAATTGAAAGTATAAAACCTTTTCCAAAAGTGAAAGCAAGACCTTGTGTATTTGAATACGTTTATTTTTCTAGGCCAGATAGTATTGTTGGTGGGAAAGCAGTACATGAATATAGAAAAAGATTAGGCGAAGAATTGGCAAAAGAAATCAAAATTGATGGTGATATAGTCTCTGCTGTACCAGACTCAGGTATACCTGCTGCGATAGGGTATTCAAATCAATCAAGAATACCCTATGATATGGGCATTATTAGAAATCATTACGTTGGCAGAACCTTTATTGAACCAACGCAACAAATTAGGCAATTAGGAGTTAAGTTAAAACACAATGCTAACAAAGAAGTTATCAGAAATAAAAAATTAATACTAGTTGATGACTCTATAGTAAGAGGAACGACTTCAAAAAAAATAGTGGATATGCTCTATAGTGCTGGAGCAAAAGAAATTCATCTTTGTATTTCTAGTCCACCAATAAAATATCCAGATTATTATGGGATTGATACTCCAAATATTAAAGATTTAATTGCAGCAAATCACTCTTTGGAACAAATTAGAAAAATTATTGGAGTTGATACTTTGCAATTTTTAACTATCAAAGGCTTGTACAAAGCACTTGGTTTTGAAAGTCGTAACAATTCTAACCCACAATTTACTGATCACTGCTTTACTGGAGATTACCCTGTTCAGCCAGTGGATCAATTAAATCAATTTGAAAAAAATAATCAATTATCTCTGTTAAGCAACGTAAGAATTTAAATTAAGAAAAAGGATTTTTATTATTTAAATATTTTATTACAACTATTTGATTATAAATTTTTAGATTAATTAAAACCTGTTTCAAAAAAAAATTTTTGTAATCTTTTTTTAATGATGTAAGTTTATTGCCGAAAGCTTTGAAAATCATTGGATTCGAATTTACATGTCTTAAAAATTTTATAGTTGGTCTACTTTTGTTAAAAAAAATTGGTTGTTGCTTTTCAAGAATTTTTTTTAAAGCAGAATTTACATCTTTATTTTTTAGTATACTTTTTGATTTTAGATAAATTTCGTAAATTTTTTTTAATAGAAACTCCCTTTTAACATTTTTTTTTGCAGATATAAAAATAGGTTTCAGCAAAATATTTTGGTAATTTTTATCAAAAAAATATTTAAAATAATTTTCTTTTTTTTTTACTTGATCTTCAATTAAATCAGTTTTATTTACAATAACAATAACATTTTTCAATTTATTCAAAATAAGTCTAAATAACTGTTTGTCATTTTTTGTAATATCATCACTTCCATCTAAGATAAAAAGAATTACATTTGATATATTTATTTTATTAATTGTTTCAATGGTAATGATTTTTTGTTTACTGTCATGAGATTTTGATTTTCTTTTTAAACCTCCAAGATCAACTAAATTTATATTTATATCATTAATTATTTTAGAAGATGAAATAGGATATACTGTGGTGCCTGAAATATCACTTACATTGGAAATATCTGAACCTAAAATTTTATTAAAAATTGTAGACTTACCTACATTAGGTTTCCCAACTATACATACATTTAAAGTATCATTCATTAAAATTTTTCAATTGAGTAAGATGTATTTACATAAAAAGAATTTTTGTAAAAAATATAACTATTATATTCTTTAAAATTTTTTTTAATTGAAATGTTACCAAAATTTTTCTTATTTATTGAAACCAAATATCCATTAACATCAAATAAATAAATTTTTTCTTTTCCAAGAACCACATCTTTAAAAAAAAGTTTTTTTTTATTACTAATTTTTTTATTCAATAAAACATTTCCATTTTTTTTGTTGATTATAATAATTTTATTCTTATCAGTATTGATTAAATATTTTCTAGTTAACAAAAATCTATTTAAGGAATATATTGGGACTGACCACTTAGTTTGTCCACTATTTAAGTCTAAATTATAAGTATAACCGTTATTTGTTGATACGAATAAATTTCCATTTCTATCAATGGTAATTGGACTAGCTTTAAATATTAATGAGTCATTATTGAAATTTTTATTCTCAAAAGATAAAGACCAAATAATTTTAACAGAATTTAAGTCTAAACAGTATATTTCTGAACTATCATTAGTGAAAAATAATTTATTATCATAAATTGCTATTTGGTAAGACTTATCATCTTTCAAATATTGCGATGAGGTTTCAAAGCTCCAATTCAGTTCTCCATTATCTACATTCACTGAGTAAATTTTACTATTACTATTTACTAAATATAAATTACCTTTATAAAGTTTAATTTGAGATCTAAAAGGTACTCCGAAATTTTTTTTCCAAATAACCTGCAGTGTTTCAATATTGATACACAAAACTTCACCTAGATTATTAGAAATATATAATTTACCTGCATCCGCAAATATAGAAAATTTTAAGTTATAATTATTATAAATCTTTCGTTTATAAATTTTTTTTGAATTTATTTTTTTAAAATTTGAATCAAATATAATAATATTTGACTTTTCATTTATCGTGATAATCTTATTTTTATAAAAAATAAAATTTTGAATATTCGTTTTAATATGAGCTTTTTTTTTGTTAAAATCAAAATTTATTGCTTGAATCAAGTTATTCATATTTTGATTTTTTTGACTCCAATCTTTATATGTAAAATATTCTTGATTTTTTAAACTTTTAATTGAAGTTATGTCTTTATTATTTAAATTTTGATGAGTATTAAGATTAATTTTTTTTCCTTGATTGGTAAAAAATTCTAAATCCACAAGATTTTCATCATTTTTTTTACATGAAATTAAAATAAATATAAAAATTAAAAAAATTGAGTATTTCATTTTTTATTATCAAAAATTTGTTTTGCTTTTAGTGCTTGATTATTTTTTATATAAAAATCATATAATAATTGATTTTTAATTGTATCAAAATTATTACTTAGAGAATTGTTTCCAAGCAGTTTCAACATTTTACTTTCATCAATTTTATCAAATAAAAAAATTGCTTTTTTTATTTCGCTAGTCTCTCTTAATAAATCATTCTCATATTCTTGATTTAAGGTAATAAATTCATTTGATATTTCAAAATCTTTATTATTCAAATAATATTCTAATAAGAAACCGTAAGACAAAATTGCTATAGTTTCATTTTTACTATTTTTTAAATTATTTAATATCTCAATTGATTTTTTTGGGTTTTCATTGATTGAATATTTTGCTTCAAGATATTGAGTCAAAAGACTAAAATTTTTTTCTTTTTTAACATACAAAATTATTTGAAAAAAAATTGGTAGAAAAATTAAAATTGCAAATAATATAAATATTTTTTTTTTATTATTATTATAAAAATTTAAGAATTTATCTTTTACCAACTCATCATTAATTTGATGCTCAATTTCGTTTGACATTTAATAATAAATATTTTTTTTTGTTGGAAAATACTTTTTTCTCACGTCATTACTATATTTTTTAATTGATTTTTTTGCTTCATTTTGAAAATTCATATATTTTTTTACAAATTTGGGCACTTTGTCAAAGTATCCTAACAAATCCTCTAGTACTAAGATTTGACCATCACAATTTTTTGATGCACCAATACCTATAATCGGTACTTTTCTTAAATTAACAATTTCGTTTGCCATTTCAACCTTAACAGCTTCTAATACAATAGAAAATACACCAGCATTTGTAATGGCATGCAAATCTTTAGTAATTTTAGTCTTATCATTTTTCTTATTACCTTTGACTTTGTAGTCACTTTTTTTTCTTATCCTTTGTGGCAATAAACCAATGTGACCCATCACATTAATTTTATTTTTAACTAAATTTTTAATTATGTCCTTAATTTCATAGCCACCTTCTAATTTAACTGCATCGCAACCTGTTTGTTTAATTATTTTTTTTGCGTTTCTTAATGCTAAATTTTTATTTTTATAAGATCCGTATGGCATATCCACAACCATTATTGATTTTTTTATACCTTTCCTCACAGATTTAGCATGTCTAATTATATCTTGCATCGTTACAGACCTTGTAGAAGTATCTCCATAGTAGGCCATGCCAAGTGAGTCGCCAACTAATATTAAATCACAATAATTGTCTGCTAATTCTGCTGAAAATTTATTGTAAGCTGTTAAGCAAACAATAGGTTTTTTTTGAAATTTAATTTTTTTCATATTTATTCCCATTCAATTGTTCCGGGTGGTTTAGAGGTAATATCATAAACCACTCTATTAATTCCGTTTACCTCATTGACAATTTTATTTGATATTTCCTTAATATCATTATTTTGAAACTGATAATAATCTGCTGTCATACCATCTTGAGATGTAACAGCTCTAAGAGCACAAATGTAATCGTATGTTCTGCTATCTCCCATAACCCCTACAGTTTTTACAGGTATCAAAACTGCAAATGCTTGCCAAATGTCGTCATAAATTTTTCGTTTTTTTAGTTCATCGACAAATATTTTATCAGCCTGTTGTAAAATTTTAATTTTAGCTAGAGTAATTTTGCCAGGAATTCTTATAGCTAATCCAGGACCAGGGAATGGGTGCCTATTAATCAAAAATTTGTTAACTTTCAAAGAATTGCCAATATTTCTAACCTCATCTTTAAACATCTCATTAAAAGGTTCAATTAATTTAAACTTCATTTTATTAGGTAATCCACCAACATTATGATGAGATTTTATTATTGAAGTTGGACTACCGGAAAAACTTTTACTTTCAATTAAATCTGGATATAAAGTACCTTGAGCTAAATATTTTATATTACTTTTGTTTTTTGTAAAATTTTCAAAAATTTTAATAAATGTATTACCTATAATTTTTCTTTTTTTTTCAGGATCATAAACATTTTTTAATTTATTCAAAAAAATTCTCTTTGCATCGATTTTATAAAAAATTTTTTTAAATTTTTTGCTAAAAATTTTATTTATCTCCTCAGTTTCACCTAAACGCATTAATCCAGTATCAACATAAACACATATTAGTTTTTTTTTTACTGCTTTAAAAAGCAAATGCGCTAAAACACTACTATCTACTCCTCCAGATAAAGCGCATAAAATTTTTTCATTTTTTTTAATAGATAATTTTATAGACCTTATCATTCTTGAAATTTTATATTTATCTGTCCAATCTTTTTTTACTTTACAAATTTTAAATAAAAAATTTGAAAAAATAACCTTTCCATTCATTGTATGAAAAACTTCAGGATGAAATTGAGTAGAATATATGTTTTTTGAATTATGCTCCAAAATTGCAAATTTTGAGTTTGAACTACTTGCGACTACATTAAAGTTTTTTGGTTTGCTCTGCACTGAATCAGAATGACTCATCCAAACTACATTTTTTTTATTTTTAAAAAAACCAGAAGTTAATTTAGATTTTTTTTTTCAATTAATACAGCTTTTCCAAATTCTTTTTTCTTAGAATATTTTGTTTTTCCCCCAAATAAATTTGAGATTAATTGATGACCGTAACATATTCCAAGAACAGGTATCTCCGAGCTTATTAGCTTTTTATTGATGGATGGTGCATATTTATGTAGTGTTGATTTGGGTCCACCAGATAAAACTATTCCTTTTACATTGCTGTCGATGAATTGATTTTTATTAAATAATTTATAATTAATTAATTCACAGTAAACACCTAATTCTCTAATTTGTCTTGCAATCAGTTGGGTAACTTGAGATCCAAAATCAATAATAATTATTTTTTGAATATTATTTTGGCCCATCAATTTTTAGATTTTTTGATTAAGTTACTTAATTCTACTTTTTTATCACATAATTTTTTGCAAGATTTTTTGAAGATTTCAAATTTTTTTTTAGCTAAATTGTAATCCCCATCGGTCAATTTTTTGGATACTAGCATATATAAAGCTTCTTCATTTTTAGGCTCCAAAAGCAAAGTTGTATTTAAATTTTTTTCATATTCATCATTTATTTTTTTAATTTTATAAATCTTAGATAAATATAAATAACTTTTAAAATCTTTAGGATTTCTAACTAAATTTTTTTCAAAATAAAGTTTAGCTAAATCATATTTTTCTTTTTCAAAATTTTTTTTACCCTGATCGAAGAACCTTAAATTTTCTTTAGAATCAGCATTAATGTTATTACCAAAAAAAATTAATATGAATAAAATAATAATTTTTTTAATCATTTACGGGATAATTGGGTGATTGTTTGGTAATTTGAACATCGTGGACATGCCCTTCTTTAATTCCTGAATTTGATATTTCAACAAACTTAGCATTTTTTTTAAATTCACTTATATTTTTTGCTCCTAGATATCCCATTGATGATTTTAAACCACCTGCCAGTTGGTCTATAATATTTTTTACAGGACCTCTATAAGGTACTCGACCTTCTATACCTTCTGGTACAAGCTTTAATTGATCTTTGACATCTTGTTGAAAATATCTATCTGCTGAACCTCTAGCCATTGCTGCAATAGAACCCATACCTCTATAAGATTTATATGATCTTCCTTGATAGAAAAATATTTCTCCTGGAGTTTCATCAGTTCCTGCTAGTAAAGAGCCAATCATTACTGCATCAGCTCCTGCCCCCAATGCTTTAGCAATATCACCTGAATATCTTATCCCTCCATCTGCTATAAGTTTGACATTTTTAAATTTATTTAAACCTTTTTTTACATTTAAAATTGCTGAAAATTGAGGATAACCTATTCCCGCAACAACTCTAGTAGTACATATTGAGCCTGGACCAATTCCAACTTTAACAGCATCAACTTTTAATTTTGCTAATTCAATTGCTGCATCCTCTGTAGCAATATTTCCTGCAATTAGTGAAATTCGGTTACTGTTTGATCTAATTTTTTTTACTGTATCTATAACAGCTTGGGAATGACCATGAGCTGTATCAACTACTAAGAAATCACAACCTGACTCAATTAATGCATAAGCTCTATTCAAACCATCTTGGCCAACTCCAACAGCGGCTCCAACGATAAGTGATTTTTTTTTGTCTTTAGATGCTAATGGAAATTTTTCTGACTTCTCGATATCTTTTACAGTAATCAACCCTAAACATTTTTTTTTATTATTTGTTACAATTAATTTTTCAATTCTATATTTATGTAATAGTTTTTTTGCTTCATTACTTGAATAACCTTCTTTGATTGTGATAACTTTTTTTGTCATAAGATCTTTAACTTTAGCTTTGTCATTTCTACTGAATCTGAGATCTCTATTCGTGATAATGCCTAGAATTTCATTTTTTTTATTAACTACAGGTATGCCTGATATATTTTTTTCTTTGATTATATTTTTTACTTCCAAGATTGAATTTTCTGGACCAATAGTAATTGGGTCTACTACCATTCCAGATTCATATTTTTTAACTTTCAAAACTTCATTCACTTGACTTTCTATAGAAAGATTTTTGTGCAAACATGCCGCGCCACCTAACTGGGCCATTGCAATTGCAAGTTTAGACTCTGACACAGTATCCATTGCGGCAGAAATTATTGGAATTTCAAGTTTGATATTAGAAGAGATTTGCGTTGCGGTGGAACATGAACTTGGTTGAACATTACTTTTTTTTGGTACTAAAAGAACGTCATCAAATGTATATGCTTTGGATATTTCCATATACGTAATTATGATATTTATAATTTATTGTCAATTTGAAGATCTTATTATTTTTTGCCAAATAAATACATTTCCTTTGAGTCTTTTCTGCTAGATTTTGGTTTAATTATTTTGTTAATACTAAAATTCATTTTAGAAAATTTTATTATTTCTTTGTCTAGCTCCCCATTAAAGAATTTACAAAGTAAATAGCCTTCTTTGCAAAGATTTTTATATGCAAAATCTAATACATCTAGACAAATTGAATTGGTTTTAAAAGAATCTAACTTTTTATTTCCAGTTGTATTTACTGCAATATCAGAAAGGACAACATTAATGACTTTATATTTTTGAAGTATTTTTTGTTGAACATTTTCATCTGTAAAATCACCATGTATAAAACTAACTCCTTTTAAATTTTCCATTTTAATAACATCTAAAGCTAAAATATTTTTAAATCCTTTTTTACTTAAATACTGCGACCAACTTCCAGGAGCAGAACCAAGATCAATGATATTTTGATTAGTTTTTAGAAAGTTGATTTTTTTATTAACCTCTTCCAATTTAAATACTGCCCTTGACCTAAATCCTTCTTTTTTTGCTTTAAGTACAAGACTGTCATTATAATGTCTCTGTATCCATCTTTTGGAACTTCCGCTTAAGCTTTTTTT
>Ga0255766_10005332_pt1 | contig 10705 bp, 8 predicted proteins | sample 071ome_23_FD_179966 | JGI IMG/M metagenome (GOLD analysis project Ga0255766, IMG submission 179966) | Coastal salt marsh microbial communities from the Groves Creek Marsh, Skidaway Island, Georgia - 071403BT metaG (version 2) | ecosystem: Environmental > Aquatic > Marine > Intertidal zone > Salt... | reverse complement strand
ATGTGCCATATTTAAGCAAATTCTAATGTAAACGAACCGATTCCACCAGTTACACTGTATATATTATACCCCGAAACGGCAGTGTTTGGTGTTGGTACAAATGATGAACCAGAAGACTGCCCATTGACCGTCATGCCAGCACTAAATTTCGCTTGATAAAGTTGAGGAACTCTGAATATAACGATACCAGACCCTCCGTTACCAGCTTGCCTTAGTCCATTTCCAAGTTGTGAGTTTCCTGGTCTACCAGGAGCACAAATGTTTCCTGTTCCTCCTCCACCACCTCCGGTGTTTGTGGTTCCATGACTCCATGCCTTTGATGTTCCACAGTAATTATTATATCCACCATCTCCACCTCCACCTATACCACCATCTCCTGAATAAGTTCCGCCACCACCAGCATAATATGTGGAAATGCCAGTAATATTTGATGGCAATCCATCACCACCATCGGATGAACTGGAATCAGGTCCTGTTGTACCAACTTGATATTCAATTGTGATATAAGGATTAATTGAGTCCGATGTTTCAAGGGTAGATGCTGATGAATGATATGATGGATTGTAGTATCCATCACCACCATATCCACCTTCACCAGAAATATCATTACCAGAGACATAGGCATAACCACCGTCACCACCAGGAAAGCCACCACCGCCGCCACCACCGCCTCCGTTAAAGGAAGCACCAGAAGTTCCACCAACGCTACCATTAGATGCTGTGCCAGTAGAGTTGATAGTTGTAGATGTTTTACCAGCTGGATCTTTCCCAGAAAAAGTTACAAAACAAATACAAGCGCCACCGCCTCCACCACCAGCAAGAGCGAGAAGTGTAGATCCAAGTGCGATGGCAGTAGCGCCACCACCACCGCCGCCAGGTCCTGCGTCAAATCCTGGATCAGGTGTTGAACCATCATTACCACCATTACCACCATTCACATATCCAGATCCGCCGGCGCCGCCTTGGTTTCCAATCCAATTTGTACTGCCTGGGGCACCCATGGTTAATGTAAGCGTTTCACCAGCAACATTAGACATGGTGCCATTTATTTTTTGTCCTCTAGCACCAAAAGCACCACTAGTGTTGACACGGGTGCTAGCAGGACTGCCCCGACCACCTGCACCACCATGAATAGTGTAAGTGACAGATGTAACACCATCAGGAATTGTTATAGTGGTATTATTATAGTATGTTCGATTAAATGTTCCAGTACATCCCAAAGAAGATCCACCAGCACCACCGCCACCAGCACCTTGTCCACCACCAACGTTTCCATCATGACCTTGATTGGCTGTACCACACCCACGAGTACCATCTCCTGGTCTTCCTCCACCTGAACCACCATCATAACTAGATGATCCATAGTATCCAGCACCACCTCCACCAAGAGATGTTATTATTCCAAGAACAGAATTATTTCCAGTTTGTCCGTGACTATAATCTCCATTACTCCCATTTCCTCCGCCACCCACCTCAACAGTGTAAGTTACCCCAACTTCTAATGGTAATGCCATCTCTGGTTCACTATTTCTACCGGAAACTTCTGCAGCACCATTACTGACTCGAAATCCTCCTGCACCACCTCCACCACCAGATGGATCGTATCCTACATTATTTGCTCCGCCACCACCACCGCCAGCAACAACAAGAAATTCTACTGATGGTTTATTGGAAAGATAAAACTGTTGCCATTCTCCATCTGTTTTCCTCCAACCAGCACAAATTTTCTCCCATTTTCCTTCACGCTTTATATGAAGGTCACATATTTCTTGCCATTGATCGTTATTCTTGTAATATGAAGTGCAAACCATAACAGTTAATTAGCAAAGTGTATACCAAATATCACCGTCGTTTCCAACATCATTACTGGTTGGTGTAGTTCCAAAACTAACATAGTTAGTCGTTGTAGAACCATCCGCCATTAAATTTTGATTGGATTCTCCACTAGTTAAAGTTTGAGATAATGTAGTAATGTTGTCGGGAACTACTGCGCTGCCACCAGCAAAATTTACATTCTTGTAAAAAGTTACGTCGCCAGTAAAATTAGTAGGAAGTGAAAAATTATTAATTTCAGCCATTTTAGAGAAGGGATGCTACTGGTTCGCCAACAATTGGAACTTGTTTGATAAGACCTTTGAATAAATCTGCGCCAACAAAACTACCCTCAAACACTCGTTGACTAAAATCGCCAATGGTTGCCGCAACCAAGTTTCCTTCATTACCATCGACATCAACGGCATTTCCATCAAGTCTCGTTCTTCCATTTTTGGAAACAAGATTTAAGTTTCTACCTGCTTCTATATTAATGTCCTCGTCTGCTTGCAGTTCAATGCTTTGTGCTTTGATTCTAACAGCACCATTCTTTAAACAAGTAATATTAATATCACCATTCATACCAACAATTTCAAAATCTACATCACCAGGAGCATTCTTGGAACCAGCAACAAGTTCAATTGCTCTATCATTGTGCATATGAAAGATTCCACTTTCATTGAACATCTGCAAATGAACATCCTGGTCATCAGTAAATCCATAAAGAGTATAGACATTCGTTCCATCCCCATTCATTTGAGGATTGCAGAAGTCCATTCTTGCCTTTGGACCCCAACTTATATAACTTCTTGCTTCTGTATTTTGATTAGGTCTTTCGGACATATTATGATACGCAGTCGATTACGCTTACAACTTCTTTCTGTGGATCATATGGTCCCATCAGTGGTCTGATAAGAGCACCAGTTCCAGTTCCATTAACAGTAATTTTTGGTAGATCACTAACAATGTTACTATTTATTGGAGATGCGGCAATAATTCTACCATTATTAATAGTATCAATAGTCAAACTATATTCTGTTCCATTATCATCAGTAGCAGTATCACCAGGAGAATATCCAGTTCCAGAATTGAGGACATATGCTCCAGTGACCGCAGATGCTCCAGTGACCGCAGATGCTCCAGTGACCACATTTCCATCATCTTCTACTGGATAGTTTTCTCCTTCGGATACGATATAAACACCAGTAATTTGCCCATATGTTGGCGATGATTGATCATAATCAACAATAGCTCTTCCAACTGCACCATATCCAAGACCACAAGAATCTTCAAAGGACACCATCGGTGGAGCATAAGAATATCCACTTCCAGGATCTGTTATTTCTACACCAATAATACTTCCAGTTCTTGCCACGGCAGAAGTAAGATCGCTTAAACCTTCCGTATTATTCACAATTCCTCCCATAATTACTTTACCAGCACCACCAATACCATTTCCACCAAAGAATGATACTTTTGGACCACCACAACTTGATGGTGTTCCGCAATCTGGTTTTGTATATGGAGAGTTTTCTTCACCAGGAACTTTGGGCAACAATCTCGCTAGATTTGCTTCTTCAAGTGCATTATCAAGAGCTTTGTTTGCTGCTGCTCTGTTCTTTGGACCATAACCAATTGTCCACTCTTTAATTTTTGAACAAGACTTGGTTTGGTTACATGTAAAGAATGCTTTTGCTTTTTTAAGTATATCAACAGAACTCGTTAAGAAATCTATAATTTTAAATGCTGGTCCTAGAATTTTAGATACACCAGAAAGTGCAGATTCAAGACCAGAAGATATCTCATCAACAATTCCATTTAACAGGGATCCAATAAACTGTTCTGCTGCACAAACACCAAAATTAACAACCTCCAACAGTGTTGATTCTACAAGACCTTTAATTGTTTCTCCAAGACCATTAATAATTTTTCCAGCAACACATGCCATTGCTTTTTGAAGAGCCTGAACAGGTCCAACCATTCCCTCTTGTGCGACAACCCCAGCTAAGTGTGCAAGGAAAGGATTTGCCGTTGATGCTAATACAGTTGCAAAGACGGAATCATAAAGTACTTTCAAACCTTTTTGTAACAGCGGTATTAGTTTCTTATATAAAGAGTTGAACAAATTGCCAACAAACCCATTCGCAAGGATTTGTATTTTCTTTATTGCACTTTGAACATCACCAAGAAAATTAGTTGCCTCACTCGTAATCTTTATAAGATTTTCTAAGATATTGGTAATCTCATTAACAAAATTATCCTCACAAGTATCGGCATGTGTTACGATCTGACCAGTTGCCTTTGATGCTGGTACTTCTTTTGCCTCTCCCTCTTTCTTTTGAGCGTTGAGTTGTTCAACTTGTTTTGGTTCAAGGTTTCTTTGTAATTTCTGATCATCTCTATTTTGACCAGAACTTTCACCAGTATCGCGTGCCTGTTCTTTCTTTTCTATATTTTTTGTAAATCCAGTGAAAGGAACAAAGGGATTGGAATATTCTGATGATGGTGAAAATTGTGTCTTTCCAAAAGATCCCATGATCATAGGAATCTGTCCATCATCACCATCAAGGAAGAATCCGACTACAACATCACCCTGAGCAATTTGAGCACTTTGTGCTTTTTGACCACCACCACTACCAGCAGTTGTAGGCATCAAAACTCCTGCCCACGGTAAATCATCATCAGAAAGTTCTGATGTATTATAGGGATGATATCCAAGTATTCTTACTTTATACCTATGACCCCATCCTCTTCCATCTGCCTGTGCTTGCCATGCAGAAGTTGGGGCAATTTGACCAATCCACCAACGGAATCCATCTCTACCAATAAAATTACTTTTAAGTAATGATTCTTCTATCATTTTTAGTTCTGTTCTTTACGGATACCAAAATTATCTCTTACCAATTTCAAAGATGTGTATGAACTATTAGGTTCAAAATGATGACACAATTCCTTTATCATATATAGACCGCTTGTTTCAGTATCAAATTCATCAGAATCTTGTGATGATATTTTAGGGAATTTACATTCAATAACATCTCCAGCACTCAAATCCGTATTACAGGGAATCATCATACTTATGGATTGTGTGAGAAGAAGGTTGTATCTCATAATAGATTGTGCTTGATATTTCTCTGGATCGGCATTAGTTTCTGTGGATATGTCCTTATCAAGTGTTCCGACACTCACAACACCAGATAAAATTCTGGAAGGAACATCACCCAGAGAAACATCAGATCCTTCTCCCATTGTTGGTAACTGAACTTTCCCTCTACCACCAAGATTTTCCAATCTATCTTTATACTTTGCAAACTGAAACTTACCATCTTCCCAAGGTGTGAACTTAAAGTCTAATGGATTAAAGAACATTCTCTGACTAGCATATGTTCCAAGTCTTAGTTTTTCAATTAGGTTCTGATTTTTATCAGTAATGTAATTTAAAATTTTAAAATCATTATTTTGTTCGGAAGAATTAACATTAACCTCACTATAATAGTAAGTTGCCTTTGCCTTTTGTTTGATTAATTCGTCAATGGACTTAAAATGAAATCCATCTCTAGTTTGATAGAATACAAATCCAGCAGTAGCATCACCAGAAGAAGTTGGAACTGCCTTTGATGCTAACCAGATCAAAGTTGTGAAAGGTTTTTTAAGATTTCCAATAAAAGAATATTTGTTTTGAGATTTTTCTATGTTACTATCTTTAAACTTTGTTGTTGATAATACATCTTTAAGAATCTTTTTTACAGATTCATCTATTGTTCCAGTATATTTTCTCACAACTCTAGTAGTTTCATTTGAAATTGCCTCACGAGAAACTAAATTCAGTAAAAAACTTTCTGTTTGAGATTCTGAAATAACATCAGTAATACTGGAAACATAAAGATACTTATCTGGTTTTGAGGAAAAATCCAACCCTTTCTTATTTTCTCCATCATCCAATACTTTCATACGAAGTCTTTCTCCACCTCTTAGTGGAAGACCATTGTAAATTGATTGTAGTTTATCATTTTTACCTGCAATAGAATCACCATTGTTAACTACTCTTACCTTAGCAGTAATGGTTGGTGAAAATATATCCTCGTAGTAATCAATAGAAATAGCACCTAATTTTAGATCAACAGTTCTCTGCTGATCATTAGATTCTAATATCAAAGTTTCGTAGAGAGAAGAACCCGATGCTGACATTTAAGTATATGTTAATGATGTTAGGATTTGTTTTCTTATAATACTATTTAACGATTGTCCTACAACGACTACACCACCAGATCCGCCAGATTGATTCATCATCATAGGTGGTGCCTCCTCTTCAAGAACTATGATAGTGTTTTGTGGTCCAGAAGCATAACCAAGATCCATGGATCTTCCAGGAACTCTTGCAATCGCACTTGTTCCATGCCCCAAACCTGCTCCACCAAATCCTGCATTGATTAATACTTGTCTTACTTTTGCAGAACCATTAAATTCTCGTTGTCCAATTGCACCACTACCTCCCCACTGTGCTCCAGGAACATCAATTGCCAAATTAACACCATGCCATCCAGGATCTCCTGGTCTAAATTCACTACCTACTTGTATACCAGCGGCACGTAATGCTGCCTTTGCTCTTTCTTTATCTTGAAGTGTTCTAAATGCAATGTGGTCATGATAATTTGATTGTCTTCCATGTCCACGATATTCAAAATTTGGATGTCCTCTGTCTCCTGTAATATATTCAGTAACATTTCCACCACCACCACTTCCATATTTTCCTCCACTACCACCTCCACCTGCTTCTTGCAAATTTTTACGATAAACAGACATAGATTGAGATGCCGTTCTTGATGTTTGACCATATCTTGGTGTAAGTGATGCCCAAATATTTCCAGCTTTAGTCATTTGAGACTCATTCATATTTTCAATATTAATACCGCCTTGTCTTGCCAAAGCTAAAATCATTTTATTTTGAGTTGCTGGACTAAATGTATCACTCCAACTAAATCTTCCACTATTAACTAATCCTCTTAAAGTTTCTGGCATCAACTGCAGAGCACCAGAAGCAGAAGAATTATATCTGTCTTTATGATATGGTATTGCTCTTCCTCCCAACCTATCGGGAAGTCTATCAGTACCGCCCAACTTAGATGCTTCATACAATTCGGCAAGGGTCATTTCTGTTAAACCAGGAACAACCGCTCCACCATAAACTGTATTATATCCACCAGATCCACCAGTTCCCTCCAATTCCCTAACAGTAGCAATAAATGCTTTTTCTTCTGGAGTATCTGCTTCAATATCAGCAGCATTTAAACTGCCCCCACCAGCAGCATCAACATCTTTCATATCTCCACTTACAGCAGTTTTCATGTTTTCAATATCACTCTGCATTCCTTTAAATGCATTCTCCATACCTTCCATTGCTTTTTTGATTTTACCAGATTGGTCGGTAAAATCAAAGTTTCTCAAATTATCAAGAGTGCCTGTTAGCAAACTTCCAAGTGATCCAAACCATCCAGTAAGATTACTAATAAAACTCTTTAAACTTTTAACAAGAAGTTTAATTCTTTTTATTAAATCCTGCACCATTTCTATAATTTTTGGCAGGTTATTTACCAACCATCCAACAAATAAAATGCCAACAAATTCTAATATTCTTTGAAGAAATCCTTTTGCTGGAGAAGTTACTGTACTTATTCCAGATTTTCCTTTCGTCCTTAATGATTCTAATAAAGATTCTTTTTCTCTTCTTTTTCTTTTCTCTACTATTTTTTTATTAAGAATATTGCTTCTAGAAATGTTCTCTCTTTTAACTTTTGTTTTTTTGAGAACAGCTTTTCTTAGTAATCCGCCACCTCTGCCGATCATTGAACCTATTCTTAGTGCTCCTGCTGCGATTGCTGGTAATGGCATTTTAGATCACCACATTATAGATCATTTGAGAATACATTGTATAGAAGTTATCTGGGTTTGCTGAGGCAATTAATGGAACATTTGTGGAAGATTTTGATGGTCTTGGTGAATTTGTTTGCCCAGAAGAAGAACTTCCAATTTTCTTATAAATTACGGTTGTGTTGCCAGCATTAGACACTGGTCCAGGCACCTGCATTTGTGATGAAGAAGGAGAATCAATAGATGGTATCGTCGGAGTTGATTCAGATGGAGCAGATGGCGCAGATGGTGAAGACACTGCTTCTGTTCCAGATTCTTGTGACATACTACCAGAACCTTGTAACCCGATACTTCTTCCAAATTCATTAATTTGTTTTAATCCTGGAGCACTATCCCAACTGGAATTCCATGCACCATCTAATAAATTTTTAAACCAATCGCCCAATAACACTCCAAGACCAGTTCCTGCAACATAACCAATACCAGTTCCAGCAATTGGTAAAGCAGAACCAATAACAGATCCAGCAATACTTCCAGCACTTGTTGTCGCTAACTGAACCAATATTGGAATTAAAGCTTGTGCAGGACTTTTTCCTTCTCCAAGTCTTTTAGCAACATCTTGAACTGCAAAAAGAATTTGTAATCCTGCAAATGCTTTTTTTGCCAACCCTCCGGCAAATTTTAACAAGAATTTAGAACCTTTACCTACCAATCCACCAAAAAATCCAAACATTTTTCCAAGAGATTTTGCAGGACCTCCAATTCCAGGAATATTTCCCAAACCGCTGAACAAATTAGTCAGCATACCGAATGCTTTTCCTGGTGCTTTCTTAAAAATTCCTTTTACATTATTAGTCGCCTTATCTATCCAAAATTTAAGACCTTTTGTTTGTCCTGATTCTAATCTTGGAACATTGCCAAAAACATCTCCAGTTTCTCCTGCGCCAGCCTTTGCCCATCCACCTAAACCTTTAGGTCCACTATCTAATGGTTGGGGTCCAATAGGAGAAGTATATGCATTTGCACCAATACCTAATCGGTTTCTTCCAAATTGTCTAATTGCTCCAAAAAGTCCTCCACCTGGTTTTGGTTTTGGTTGATTTGGTTTTGGTTGATTTGGTTTTGGTTGATTTGGTTTTGGTTGATTTGGTTTTTCTCCTCCTCTAAATGCATTGATTAACATTCTAAATGGTTTGGTGAGAATTCTGGCAGTAATAGCACCAATAATTCCAAGAATGGCAAAAAGTCCTCCATTCAAAGTTGCGAATATTCCAGTAACAATCGCTAGGTCTTTAATTACCCTATTTTTAATTTCTTCTAATTTTGCAGTATTTCCTTCAGCATCTGCTTCTAGCGCAAGCATTCCCTGGTTCGTTAACCATCCGGCAAAAAGAATTACAAAAAACTCCATCAAATTGCCAAGAACACCTCCTGCCTTTCTACCTACCGTTTTAACAGGAGATACCAGTGTATCTGATAATTTTTTTTCTAATTGTTTTTCTTCCCCAGATCTTAATTTTTTCTCTTCTTGTTGTAATACTCTCTTTTCATAATTTCGTTGCGATTTCTTTTCTAATTCTGCTTCTTTATCAAGTGCTTTTGCTAAGAATGATACTTGTTTTTCTAATACCGATACTCTTACACTTAATATAGTGAGATCAACACTGGGTTTAGCAGCAATTTTTTTATCCGTAGGGACAATCGCAGATTCTTTTTTTATAGGTGCAATTGAATCTACTTTTACAATTGCTCCTGGTTTTTTAAAAACTTGATTTGAACTTATCTTTTGCTTTCTAAATAATGCCTTTCTTTGTGCGGCAGACAGATACTCTCCTGTAGATGGATCCGTACCAGTTACAAGAATGTCTCTATTTGTAAATTTTGCCGCACTTATTCTTGCCATTTACATGCCGTTCTGTTGTTTCTGCTTCAAGTTCTCCTCTTCAATGTATTGTTGTAATAAGGTGAGATAAACTTCCTTCTCCCAAGGTATCATATTTTCCAACTCTGTTAATGAATATTTATGATGCTGCATGAGAGCAAAATTTATCTTGTAGTATGACGCAAGATCGGCGTGCGCCATACCTATGCGAAAAAACTAGATAAACCTTCCAATACAACTTCACTTTCAATTTCAGTATTTGGATTTTTTACCTTAATTGTATGTGAAAGTTTTGGCATTGTTTCAAAGAAGGTTTCAATTTCTTTGAATTGTTTAGTGCTTAATTCTTCAATGAATGCCAACATTTCTTTCTTAGTACAATCAGATGCACTCCACGATTCTTCTTCATTATAAATTTGTTCTACACAAGAAGCAATAAGTTGAAATGATTCATCAACACCCATACTACCATCAATACTAAAGTTACTCTTAATGAATTCATCAAGGGATGGATACTTCATCCTCATTCTCAAATTTTCATCCAATACAATATCTCGTGTGTGATTTGAATCTGTCTGAACCTTAATATCATCAAGATCAATGGTTACAGGAACTTGTGTTTCACCATCATCAGGACAAGTAATTAAGACTTCAACACTTTCTCCAACAGACTTTCCTCTAATATTTAAGAAAAGATATTCAATATCAAAAGTAGATAACTGATCTACTTTAATTCCTTTCGTGAGAATACAATTACCAATAACAGTTTTAATTGCGGTTGTAATCTGCTTCTGATCTTCGGATTCCATCGCAATAATAAGGACTTTTTCTTCTTTAACTAGAAAAGGTCTATATCTTATTTTCTTTTTTGTAGAAGGAAGTTCCAACTCATATGTTGGCGTTGCAATCTTTGGTAAAGGCATAATAACCCAAAAAGTTCAGTTATGATTATTTATTGAGGATTTATTGATTTGCTTTGAAATTTCCTTCGGGAATCTTAGTTCCTCCTCTATTCACAAGTCTTCCCTGTGTATTAGGTGTTGGTGTACTTCCCATATTATTAGAAGTTCCCGCTTTTTGATCTTTACTTGAAATTTTTCCAGGAATATAACGCTCATAATTAAAGGCAACACTAACCTTTAA
>Ga0255766_10005323_pt1 | contig 10718 bp, 5 predicted proteins | sample 071ome_23_FD_179966 | JGI IMG/M metagenome (GOLD analysis project Ga0255766, IMG submission 179966) | Coastal salt marsh microbial communities from the Groves Creek Marsh, Skidaway Island, Georgia - 071403BT metaG (version 2) | ecosystem: Environmental > Aquatic > Marine > Intertidal zone > Salt... | reverse complement strand
CCAAGATTTTGCCACTTGGATTCCTGAAGTCCATATTCAAAGTCAGCATCAATCAGTGACTGTGGATTACCTACTCTAATTCTTTCAACAGCGTCCAGTGCATAATCAAATGGACGGATAGTAAGACCTCTTCTTGAGTCTTCATAGTAGATGAGTAATTCATCATCTGCACTCATTGAACTAGTATCATATTCAAGTGCAAACAAACAAGTTCCATCAAGTGAATATGGGAAATCTGTATCCTGCCCCAATGGAAGGTGTGCATGATATCTTTCTGCACCCTTACCAGGATCACCAAAACTGTATATGGTTGCACCATCAGTTACATTAATAACAACCAATAATGAATTCAATTCAATGTGACCAGGAACTTTAATAGTTCCTCTATTACTATAATTTGAATCTACCGGTGTGAAAACATAATCTGTTAATTTTGTTCTTGCCATTTTATTTTATACTCCAAATACTATAGAATTGACTAGTGATGTATTGTATGTAACGTAAGAATATTCCCTTGAAATTCCATATCCAAATGCAACTCCAAAAAATGGTTGTCCCGATTTTGGCGCTTCCGCAAATACGACTTGCAATGGATCTGTTGTTTTATCAGTTCCACCAGTAATATCATAACCGTTATTTCCACCTGGATCTGGTTGTTGAACAATACCACCAATAGATAACATCAATCTTGCTGGTGTTGGTATCTCACTATTTAGAAAGTTAATAGTGCTACTAGAAATTGTAAAAGCTGTCGTACTTCCATCAAAACCACTAGAAATATCATCAAGTATTAAATGCTCAATAGTATTTGAAGCAGTAAGAATTCCAGTAATGTTAGTGTCACCATTAACAATCAGAGAAGTTCCCGATGCACCAATTGGTCCTACTTCCAGATAAACATCATTGGTAGTAGTTCCTATACCAACATTTAATGTTGTGTGAATTCCTGTTTTTGTAGATCCATTATAATTATCCTCCCAATTATATTCTCCAAGTTCATTGATATCAGAACCATTGCGAATATAAATTTTACCATCAGGTATATTTACTGCCAATTCTCCATCAACAAGATCCCCTGTTGTTGGTGCTGACAGGGGAGTTGTAGATCTTTTTGGTTTAAAAATATTAGCCATAATAGTTTAATTATGAATTATAATCTACTACCACATCCGTACTTACGGAAGTTTTTTTGGTAGGTTTTGGAGTGGATTTGGAAATTTTTTGACTCAATCTAGAAACTTCCTGTTTTTGAGATTCTAAAACATTGTTTTTAGATTCTAAAAGGTTGTTTTGGGATTTCAATTCCGCTATTTGATTTTTCAAATCTTTAATAATTCCTACGGAGGCATTTACTTTTGCCTCCGCAGTAATAAGTTGAGTTAAAAGTTCTCCAGATTTATTTTGATATGCTTTTAAAACATCAGTATAATCAAGAGCAATTTCACTAGACATAATCAATAAGATCCTCCGTCAAAGATAAGGTTTACTGCCTCGTTGTCACTATTTATTACCAAATCGGCAGAGTTAATTCCACCAAGATATAAGGAATCGGCAACAATTGGTGCATAGGTAGTAATGGTAACTGTTGGATCCTGTGACCCAGAGCCACCACCAGGATTTGTTTCAGAAATTACAGAAGCAATACCAACATACAAATTATCAAACCAGATAACACCCGCCTTCTGAGCACTACCATTATGATAATTGAATACAATACCAGAATCCCAGGTTGTTGCCGAACTTGGTTCTGCGTTATTGATCAAACCAAGTTCGATTAATCTATCTTCTACTCTGACAGACTCAGTTTCAAAGGTTACTGCAGTTCCAACTACTCTCAGATTTCCCTGAACAGTCAGATTATCATCAACAACGGTCTCACCTGTTGCAGAATCAAGTGTCAGGTTTCCTGTGGCAGTATCAATTTCACCAGCACCACCGACACCGATTTGAATTTCTCTAACATAAGCAGCAGAGAATGGAGCAGCACCACTACCAAGATAAGCTCCTTCATCTGCGTCAGGAACAATACCAGTATTGACCGTAACCTCTCCTTGTAAGGTAGATGTTCCCGATACGTCGATATTATCATTAATATCAACCAAACCGTTATTAGAATCTAAAATAAGATCTCCAGAAGTTGTATCAACAGTATTACCGTCGATTCTTACATTATCAACTTCCAGTCTATCATTCATATCAACGAATGATTGGAAAGTTGAAATTCCAATGAAAGTTGATACTCCAGTTACTCTTAAGTTATCATCAACAACTACCTGTCCACCAGCAGAATCAAGTGTTAGATCTCCTGTTGAAGTATCAATCCTATTATCATCTGTTATACCAATCTGGATATTGTCAATTGTGGCACCACCATTTGCATCAATGGCACCGGTGAATGTTGATACTCCAGTAACCGATAAATCATCACCAACAATTACCTGCCCAGTAGATGCATTGAGTGTCAGATCACCAGAGTCTGTATCAATTGTTCCATTAGCAGTTACACCAATCTGAACATTATCTACTGTTAAAGCATCTGCCCAGATCTCTGCCCATCTAAGTCCTGTAGTACCAAGATCACTGGTACTATCCAGAATGGGAATGAGATCACTATCAAATCTACCAGTGACAGTTACACTATCAGTAATTGCATCACCAATGTTTACATCACCATCAAGATCAGTCTGACTGGTGACAGTTAAGATGCCAGCAATTGTAACATTATCAGGAAGACCAATTTGAATTTGGTTGTCTGTAACAGTGGTCTCAATTTCTAATGCGGTTCCAGCAAATGTAATTGTTTCACCAACACCAATAACATCAGCTGTTCCAGAATCTGCATCAATACTGACAAGATTTACAAATGATAGTACACCATTACCATCCGTTTTTAATATCTGCCCATCCGTACCGTCATCTGGTGGCAGTGTTAAGGTATAACTTGCCGCCAGAGCAGCAGGTGCTGTGATTGTTACAAAATCTGTTCCATTATCAGTATCTTCATATAATTTTAATTGTCCAGCAGCAGTATTACTGGCGCTGCTGAGCATTTCCAATACAGTATCGTATGTGGCACTACTCGCAATAGAACTACCAGTTCCCGTTCCACCGGCACCGTCATCGCCAACATACAGAATTTCGTTTAGCTTATCATAAATTGGTTCGCCTTCATAGAAAATCGAACCGGGATCGCCATCACCTCTTCTGAGTTGTAGTCTATTTGCCATGTTTACTTACTCGTATTTGGTATGCGCTAGTTTTATTTAGGATTAATAAGGTCCATAATCCACAATATCTGGTGCTGGATCAGCATCATTGTTAATACCGAAGTATGATTTAGGATCAACAAATCTAAATGCATCTAAAAGTGGATCATAAATCACCAAGTAATCTGGAGTGGTAGTTCCTGCTCCAAGAGCAACAAGATTACTTCCGTCAACATCACTCAACTGACGGAATGTAATGTTGGTTAATTGAGATCCAATACCAACAAACTCTTGTGCCGTAACAATACCAGTTATGTTTACATCACCATCTACGTCCAACTTCACAGTCGGTACTGTGGATCCAATACCAACTCTATTGTTTACATCATCATAGAAGAAATCACTGGCACCTGCAAGAAGTCCACCATTGTTATATTGAACGGCACCATCTTCACCCTGTCCATCGGCTGATATATTTTCAAGATTAGATCCATCGCCGTAGAATGAACCATAAAGTTGATTAGCAGTTACAATACCAGTATTAATAATAGACGTATTGCTAGGATCTGCAAATCCAGATGTTGGATTGTCAGTACCAACTCCAAGATTACTATCTACTATTACATTATTTGTAAATGTAGTAACTCCAACTACATTCAACGATCCTCCAATATAAAGATCATCACTAAAAGTTCCTACACCAACAAATGTAGATACTCCACTAACATATAAATCATTGCCAATAAACAAATCTTCTTGAATATTTGCACCGCGTCGGATGAAAGTAGATGTTTCTCCAGCACCAACATTAGTAGCTCCAAGAGTACTGATGCCATTAACCTTTAAAGTTGTAACAGTAAGGTCATCGGCAAAAGCACCGCCAGTAATCTCTGTTGGACCAGCATAGAATGTTGTGGCAGTTACAACACCAGTAAAGTATCCATCACCATTTACATATAATTCATATCCTTCCGAATTTGAAGTTCCGATTCCAACAGTTCCAGAGATATTAGTATCACCATTTACCTCAAATGTTGCTGATGGTGTAACAGTATTAATACCAACACGTCCAGAACTAACATCGAAGAATGCTGTTGTTCCACCAGTACCGATATTAACGTTATCTTGGAATGTTGAAACACCAGTTACGTTAGTAGTTCCAGCAACATAAAGAGTTGCCGTTGGTGATACTGCATTAATTCCAACATTACCATTTGAATCAATACGAACTCTTTCTTGATTATTAGTTCCAAATGTTAACTCATTATTTGATGGTGTGTATATTGATGCACCAGTTCCAACAGTAATAGAATTATTATCACCATCAATAACGACAGATGCTGAACCTACCGTAAGAATACCACTGATTCTGGCATCACCAACAACATCCAATTCTGCCGATGGTGCATTGGTTTTAATGCCAACATTACCATTACTAGTTGCATTCAAATAAATGTCACCAGAAGGATCGATTAAAATATCAGCACCACCAGTTCCAACATATGTTATTGCATATCGATCGTTTGCATCAAAAAAGTGATTAACAATACCAGTACCATTAGTAATACTGAGTTGATCATTGAATGTGGCAATACCTGCAACATTAAGTTCATCTAGGTCACTTAATCCATCTACAACCAGATTTCCATTAGCAGTAATATTAGTAGATTCGAAGTTTGGTGAATAGAGATCTGTATTGAACCCCATTCTGGAGTTAGCATTGCTCCAAGTAAGTGTCTTATCTCCTGCAGCACCGTGGATAGTAATACCAGCACCATCTAAAGCAGCATCAGAAAGCTTTGGATCAGCAGATGCAATGCCAATATTAATATCTTCTACTTCTAATATTTGGGTATTCAGAATTGTCTGGGTTCCGTTAACCGTCAAGTCACCAGTGATCTCAACGTCATTACCAAATGTGGCAACTCCAGTAACATTTAATGTTTGTGAAATATCAACAGAAGCATTAATATCTACATTAGATGTAAAGGTCGATAATCCAGCAACGTTGAGTTCATCTAGGTCACTTAGCCCATCTACAGTTAAGTTAGTAGAAATGTCTACAGAAGCATTAACGTCTAGATCAGATGCAAAGGTTGATAATCCTGCTACATTAAGTTCATCGAGATCACTTAATCCATCAACCGTCAGGTCATTAAGAATGTCTACAGAAGCATTAACGTCTAGATCAGATGCAAAGGTGGAAATACCTGCAACATTAAGTTCATCAAGATCACTTAATCCATCTACAACCAAATTGTTAGAGATATCTACTGATGCATTAACGTCTAGATCAGATGCAAAGGTGCTAATACCTGCAACATTAAGTTCGTCTAGGTCACTTAATCCATCTACAGTTAAGTCAGTGCTTACGTCAATAGAAGCATTAACGTCTAGATCAGATGCAAAGGTGCTAATACCTGCAACATTAAGTTCATCTAGGTCACTGAGACCATCAACCGTCAGGTCATTAAGAATGTCTACGGATGCATCAATATCTACATTAGACCCAAAGGTTGATAATCCTGATACATTTAGATCGTCAATCTCTGCAAGACCATCAACATAAAGATTTCTCCACTCTTTGGTTGGAGATCCAAGATCATAAGTATCATCATCATTAGGAACAAGACTTGATACAAACTCACCGCCAACATTAATATCATCAGTATCTTGATCACCAATGTTGATTGTTCCACCACGGAAGGTTACTACACCAATAAATTCGGATTGTCCCTGAACATAGAGACTTCCACCAATACTTACATTCTTTGCAACACCGAGTCCACCATCAATCTGAAGAGCACCAGTATCTACATTTCCTAAAGTATTGTCGGTTGTATCAGTAATCGTAGAGATTCCAGATGCAGTAAGTCCACCAGTAACACTAACACCATATCCAGTGGTTTCAAATTTCTTGGAGGCGGCGTAGTAGAGTTCTACTGCTCCGTCAGTATATAAATCTGCTATCGCTCCACCACCAGATTTTAAAAATCCAAATCCTGCTCCATTAGAAGTAAAGAATAATCTACCAGTTCCCTCATCTCTTATTTGACTACCAGTTCCACTGTGATAAATCTGTAGATCATTATCATCACCAAGATTAATCTTATCATTATCACCAAGATATACATTGCTTTGGAATGTAGAAACGCCAGTTACATTCAGAGTTCCATTAACATCTAATGTCGATATTGGTTGTGTAGAACCAATACCAATGTTTCCATTTCTAGATACAATATCAGTATCAATAAATCCTGCTGTGGCAATGCCAGAAGTTATATCAGTAGCAGTAATATAATAAGGTGTTGTCGTATCCTGAACAAGAATTCTTTGTCCTGCTGCCAAAAGAGTAGTTTGTGTCCATGATACTCCAGTACCAATTGACTGAAGAACTTGATCAAAGCTTCCGAAAGATCCATTAAAATCAGCAAGTTCTTGATCAATATATACAGAATCTTGGAATGTAGAAACACCAGAAACATTTAATCCACCAAAGACGGTAACACCAAATCCAGTGGTTTCAAACTTGTTGACGTTTCCATAATATAATGCTACTTCGCCAGTTGCACCAGTATTAAATGTTGCAGAAAAATTGTTATTATAAGCACTAGCAATATTAACTCTATTTGCACCAATATATAATTGACCAGAACCACTTTCAACAATACTAGAGTCACCATTAGATCTATGTTGAATTTGTAATTCGTTGCTATCACCAAGATTTATAACATCGGTATCACCAAGGAATATATCATCTTGGAATGTAGAAACACCAGTTACATTCAGAGTTCCATTGACATCAAGCTTTGCTGATGGATTCGTGGTTCCGATACCAATATTAAAGTTCTCGTCACCAACTAACCAATAATTACTTGGATTTGAATCAGTTCTTACACCAACAGCAAACTGAGTGTCCTTAGTGGTGTCTGGTGAATCAAATAGTGATGTTGGAGATCCACTACCAAGAATTATTTTTCTTGATGCTGATGTAGAAAGTCCACTATTTGTTCCTAAGAAAGTATTATGAGATCCAGTAGTGTTGCAGATACCTGATCTATAACCAATGAAGTTATTCCGACATCCACTAATGTTGGCGTATCCTGCAGCAAAACCAAAGGAGTTATTTCCGCTTCCAGTTTCGTTACATCTTCCTGCAATTTCACCAATGAAGTTATTATTATTTCCAGTGGTGTTTTTGGATCCTGCATTAAAACCTAAGAAGTTGTTATTAGATCCAGTTTCGTTGTCGCTTCCTGTATAAAGACCAAAGAAGTTATTATTAGATCCATTGGTGTTGCTGTATCCTGCAAGGTAACCAAAGAAGTTATTATATTGTCCATACAGATTGTTATATCCAGCAAGACCACCAAGGAAGTTATTACAAGATCCACCGATGTTCTTGTATCCTGCATAATAACCAAAGAAGTTATTACTATCACCAAAGGTATTGTAGTATCCTGCCCCTTCACCAAAGAAGTTATTTTCAGATCCACTGGTGTTGGAGCATCCTGCACCGACACCGGCAAAGAAATTATTGGTTCCACTAGTAATAGATGCTCCAGTGGTTTCATCTCCAATTCTTATATTGGTGGTAGAAAAATCTATCCTATTTCCACCTACAACATTAATAGTATCTTGGAATGTAGAAACACCAGAGACATTTAATCCACCAGAGACGGTGACACCATAACCAGTGGTTTCAAATTTCTTGGAGTTGTTGAAATAAAGTTCTACAGAATCTGTCTGCTTTGCTATGATTGCAGAATCAGTACCATTAACTCTGAGGTTGATGCTTCCATTATCAGACTCAAGGTTTAAGTCTCCAGCACCAGTATCTCTAATATAACTTTGGTTTGATGTGTGATAAATTTCAAGATCTGGAAAATCTCCAATCTGAATCTTTACATCATCAGGAACTTTGATATTATCTTGGAATGTAGAAACACCAGATACAGTAAGTCCACCAGAGACGGTAACACCATAACCAGTGGTTTCAAATTTCTTGGAGTTGTCGTAGTAGAGTTCTACTGCACCATTTCCTCTAAAAATACCACTACTTTCTCCACTATTCCCCTGAATATAAACATTATTTCCATTATCTCTTATGTAAAGACTTCCAGTTGTGTTCTCAATATAACTATTACTTCCATCGTGATAAATCTGTAAGTCATTACCATCACCAAAGGTTGCCCTTGCAGTATCACGGAAATTCAATGTTCCAGCAGAACTATCCCAATAAGCTGATGTAACACCAGCAGTTGGTCCAATGAAATTTACATCATCATTGAATGTGGCAATGCCAGCAACGTTAAGTTCATCAAGATCACTTAATCCATCAACCGTTAAGTCGCCAGTAATATCAACATCAGACCTAAAGGTAGAAGCACCAGATACATTAACAGTACCAGCAACATCAAGATTTGCAGTTGGTTGTGTTGATCCAATACCAACCTCTGTACCAACCCAAAGACTTGCACCAATACTTACATTCTTCTCAAGTCCAGCACCACCATCAATCTGCAGAATGCCAGTGTTTACATCACCTAAAATATTATCATCTGTACCAGTATATGTTACAAATCCAGTAACACTTAAATCATTAAGAGTATAGATAATTTCTGGTGTTGCAAGTTCAGTCGCTTCTAATCTAAAGACAGTTAATATGCCAGTTATATTGGCATCACCGCCAACAAATAAATCTTCTTCAATATTGGCATTACGTTTAATAAACGTAGATGTTTCTCCAGCACCAACATTAGCTCCAAGGGTGCTGATGCCATTAACCTTTAAAGTTGTAACAGTAAGGTCATCGGCAAAAGCACCGCCAGTAATCTCTGTTGGACCAGCATAGAAGGTTCTTGCTGTTACAACACCAGTAAAGTATCCATCACCATTTACATATAATCCATATCCTTCAGAATTGGTGGTATTAATTCCCAGTCCGCCATCAGCAAAAATGTTAGTATTTCCTATTACATCTAATACTAGTTCATTATTGGTATACGTATCTATACCAATTCTAACTTTTCTTAGTCTTTCGTCATTATAGAATGGCATTTTTTACACCCTATTAAATAAGTGTCTCTAAAACTGTTACTAATATATGCAACTTATCAGCAATATCTGCAGATACTTTAAATGTGTCACCAGGAATTAACGTCAACTTACCAGTAGTAAGTTCAATAGTATCATACGATGCTATCGGTTTTTTATATGAAGCATACGTTGTAACTGCTATACCAGATACGGTTCTCACATGAGAAAAAGTAACATCATGTGATACCGTATCAGTATTAACTGCCTGAGCACATAGAACAACGGCATTATATCCAGCTGGTGCAGTGTAAATACCAACTTGATCTACTGTCGCTATTGCCGGTTTCGTGACATAATTATTAAGTGCTAATGCCATCGAATTAGAAACCTCCCAGAGAAAGAATATATGGTGTTACTGTTGCGAGTAAACTCTTAGAATATGATTGACCTGAAATACTACCAGTATTTTGATTAATAATAACTCCATCACCTATTTTGAAGTTACCTGCTTGGTTAGTACTACTGTAAACCACCAATCCACCATCTCTAGCATCAGTTTCATTTTCAGGTTTTGGTGGAATACCTCCACTAAACGGTAAGCAAGTTGCAATGTCAGTTCCAGCACCAATGAATTCAAATGAATGTCCTGTTGCAAGAATTCTACTTTGTTTGTAGAATTTTACTTTCGCACCAGCGGATACTTCATAAGGGACATTTTCATTAGTAGTAATAATAGAAATGTCATTAGTAATTTCAGTCGCTTTCTGAATAGTATAGTATTCTGGTGACAAGACGGATGTTGCTACTGCTGTATTTATTCCAGCAGAGATCGTGACTTTTGGAGCAGTGCGATAACCTCTACCATTTGACAACATATCAACACCAACAATCACTCCATTCTCAAGAGTAGCGATTGCCTGTGCTCTAACACCCCAAGGTGTATCAGGTTCTTCAATAGTAATTGTGGGAAGTTCTGTATATCCAGATCCACCATCAACAATATTCAGTGTTTTAACTTCATAATACAAATCATCAAAGTAGATTGACTGACCATCAAAAGGTCTAATTATATTAGTCTTCACTTCACCACCACTACTATAATAGTGAGGTTGAGTTGCAATTCCAACATCAACTGTAAATATTGTACTTGCCAGAGAAACACTTGGAAGAGCAGTGAGATTTCCGTTATCTAAATTAGTTGTGATAATAGAAATTTCGGTATCAATAGTGTGTCTAACATCTGCACAAGCTTCTGGACTTCCAGATGCTTCGATAGGAATAACTGGTCCTCCCTGACCGATGCTTGCAATACCTGCAAGGATTGTAAGATCTTTGGAATTTAATTGATTATTAATTGCCAACTTCATATAATCACGAGCAGCATTGAATGAGGTAATAGTCTCTTCAATTTCAGTTTCAATGCTATCGTCAAGTACACCAGAATATGTAAAGTACCTCTCGGTAGCATCAATA
>Ga0255766_10005304_pt1 | contig 10746 bp, 8 predicted proteins | sample 071ome_23_FD_179966 | JGI IMG/M metagenome (GOLD analysis project Ga0255766, IMG submission 179966) | Coastal salt marsh microbial communities from the Groves Creek Marsh, Skidaway Island, Georgia - 071403BT metaG (version 2) | ecosystem: Environmental > Aquatic > Marine > Intertidal zone > Salt... | reverse complement strand
CATAGACGCGCCACCTAATATCAACTTTTGTTTCTTTTCTTTCCCGGTTTTCTTACTAATTCTCGTTTGTTGTTTCAAGTTGGCCACTTTTAACATATCCGCCGCCATGTTCTCCCACTTTGCCTGACTGCTCGTCTCTGCCGGTGAAGAATATCCGTGTCCTCTCGCGTTGTATCGCACGATTCTCACTTTTTCGTCTTTTAAATTTTCTAAATCCTCCTCGCTTTCGCTGCCGTCGCTCGCGTCGCCTTCTTCGTCGCACGTCGTCGTCGCCGTCCCGGACACGTCCCCTCTCTCGCGCACGTCCCAGAAATTCCATAAAGACTCCTTATCCTCGTTCGTCATGGACGATCCTAGCCCGTGTCCCCAGACGACTTGCACCGGCGCGTCTTCGTCTCCGTACACCTTCGCCTCGAGCGCGACGCCGTCCGCGATGTGCAGCTTCGAAATGTCCTCGTTCAGAGGCGCCCAATACTCTTCCTTTCCCGATAATGTCGTTGTCGTCGTCGCCGTCGTCGTGGTCCCGTTCTTATCGTTAGTATCCTCATCGTTTCTCACAAAATTCGAGTCGTTCAAATCTTCCTCGGCTACTTTTTGTAAATGTTCCTCCTCTTCCTCTCTCGTCGTCTCGTGTGGCTCGTGGTTCTCGTTGGATAAGCGCGAGAGCGAGAGCGCGCGCGGAGGAGTAGACATCGTCTTCTTCTTCTTCTCCTCTTCTTCCTTTTCGTCGCCTCCAAAACCTCGCGTCGTCGTCGTCGTCGTCGTCGCTCTTCTTCGCGAGATGAAACGGGAAGAAGAAAAAGAAGAAGAAGAAGAAGAAGAAAATCTCGACGCCGCTCCTCCTCTCGAAACTACGCTGCAGTTGTTAATTTTGAAAGAAGAAGAAGAAAAAGAACGCCCCAACGACGACGACGGCGCGACGACGACGACGAACGCTCGTCGTAGCCGTCGAACCGACGAACGCAGAAGAAGAATAGAGTCCGACGGAGAGAGAGGAGAGAGAACAGCGTGCAACGAAATCTCTCTCGAGGAAAAAATGAGGCGAAAAAAACGCTCGAGAGAGAGACGAAAAAAAAAGAAATTTTGTGAGCACTAAGCACGACAAGAAGAATTATTACATATGACATAGTATTTTCTACGACGGACGCGTCGATCAAATCGTATTATAATACGACGCGTTTAAACGACCACGGAAGAAGCCGCCGCCGCGCACAAGGCGGCAGCCGCACCGCGAAGAGACCTACTACTCGAAGAGGAGGAGGACGCCTTTCGTAAGAACTTGGTCGCCGCCGAGGAAGCGTTTCTTCGAGAAGAGGAGAAGGAGGAGAAGGAGGTGGACGCCGGGACGGAGACGCCGCGCTTGGATCGGACGTTTTTCAAACTCGCTCCTCCTCTTCTTCTTCCTCCCGCGGCGGCGCCAGAAGAAGAAGAAGAAGATGCGACGATGCCACACTTATCGATGAACACGTCGTACGACGGCGCGCCGGATTGCGACCCGACCGATTCTAACGCTTTCACCACGGAGTAACCCTCGACGACTTGGCCGAAAACCGTGTGCTTCCCGTTCAAAAACGGCGTCGCCACCGTGCACAAGAAAAACTGCGACCCGTTCGTGTTCGGACCGGCGTTCGCCATGGACAAAATCCCCGGACCGTTGTGCGGTAAATCAAAGTTCTCGTCCGGGAAATTTCGACCGTATATCGATTTCCCGCCCGTGCCGTTGTCGTTCGTAAAATCTCCTCCTTGGCACATGAAGTTTGGAATCACCCGGTGGAAACGACTTCCTTCGTAGCCGAATCCTTTCTCTCCGGTGCACAGTTGCTTGAAGTTTTCCGCCGTTTTCGGACACGCGTCTTCTTTCAGCTCGATCACGACGCGTCCGAGACGCTCGAACGTGCGGTCGTTGGACAGTTTCAAGTCGAAATACACCTTCGTGTTGTTCTGTCGTTTATGTGTGTTTACGTAAAAATGGAAACAGAGAGAGAGAGAGAGAGAGAAGAGCGCGTTTGATGTCGTCGTCGTGAGTGAGATGCGCGGATTGATGCGCGCCGCGCGAAAGAGAAAAGAGAAAAGTCACGACGTACCTCGTTCACGGGCAACGGAATCGTGTACGGCACGGACGATTTCGCGAGCGACACGACGTCTTCCACCGCTGGACCAGAACTACCCCCCGGGACGGATAGAACGCCTCCCATTATTATTGTTTACGTGTGCGTATTTGTTACGAAGAGCGCGGGTTTGCGAGCGCGTCGTGAAGAAAGTTCTGCCGCTGCGGGGAAAAAAATGTGTCGTCGATGCGATATTTTCATCACATCAACGCGCACAGACAGAGATACGCACAGAGAGAGAGAGAGAGAGAGAAAGATCGATAGATGTCGAAAGAAGAAGAAATCGAAGACGAAGACGCGTCGTCGAAGAAGAAGGTGCTGTTGCAAGAGGCGAAAGACGCGTTTTACGAGGAGAACAAAGACGCGTGCAAAGACGGACGATGTTCGAATCCGAGGTGTGGATTTAAAGGGTGCACGTGCGGAGAGAAGTGCTCGTGCAACAGACCGGAAGTTCTGGACGCGGTGACGTGCGATCCGTGCAAAGATGCCGCGAGGAAGAAGAAGATGACGATGGAAGAAGGAGAAGAAGGAGAATAAACGATTATTACGATGAACGACGGTGTTGACCAAGAACAACGACGAGGAGGAGAAGAAAAAAGCAGACCCCTTTCACTTCTCGTGAAGCGAAACAAAGACCGGTACGAGTTTGACGTCGACTGGGATTCGTCCACGGTCGAGGACGTGTTTACTGTGCTCAGTGAAAAGTCAAACGCGCTGAAACGAACGATGAAGCTCATCGTCGGCGGACAGACGATGACGGCGAGCGACGACGGGAAGAAGATATTTTCGGAGGTTGTCGCGAAGAAGATTAAAGGGGATAAGGTGACGTGCATGTTGCTCGACGGTTCGAATGCGACGACGACGACGATAACCAAAACGGTCTCTGCGGGCGCGGCGATGGCGAGTTCCATGGCGGAGAAGCGAAGAAGAGAGGCTATGGAGAAGATGATGGAAAGGAAGAGTAAAGTTACCGCGGAAAAGAGCTCGACGACGATACTAAGTGAAAAACGTTCGGGCGGTTTTGGCACCGTGTGGGAGAAAACGGGAATCTGTTCGTCGCAAAATTCAGGACTGGACGCGTTGCCGATCGCGGCTTTGGAAGCTTTGAACGCAGATGCGAAAATAAAAGTGTTTGACTTTAGTTCAAACGCAATCGCGCGCGTCCCGAGTGTAGTTTTTACGTTGCCGGCGCTGCGAAACATCACCCGAATATCGCTGTGCAACAACAACATCGAAAGCGCCGGGTTTGATTTCAAAATGCTCTTTGCAAACTTCAAGTTTCTGAAGTATTTAGATTTGAGCAACAACAATCTGAGTGGCGCGATTGAAATCACGTCCAACAGTTCCGCCGCGGAAGAAGAAGGAGAAGAAGAAAACGAAGAAGTCAACGAAGAAGTAAAAACGAGATCTCCGTTACAGCTAAAGATTTCGAACAATAAAATAACGTCCTTCTCTTCGAGTTTTTTCAAAGCTCTTCCTCCATTACAAAGCTTCGACGTGAGTGGAAACCAAATTTGCGATTCAATCGCGCACTACTTTGTCGGCAGCGAGACGACGCTGACGCACATCAATCTCGCCAACAACGCGCGAGTAAGCGCGATTCCAAACGAGTTTAGAAACATGAAGAGTTTACAATCGCTCATTTTAGACGGAAATAGAATAGATAAGAAAGGCATACCCGCCGTAGTCTTACGCGATTGCGAGCGGCTCTCGGAGCTGTCTCTGAAACAAAATCAAGTCACCATCGAAGAGTTGAGAGAATTGGACGGATGGGACGTGTACAACGAAAGACGAGTGTCTCGAGCGGACAAGATTCTCGACGCAAAGACAATGTTAGGAGACGCCTCCTTTCGCGAAGGCGCGGACGCGGAGCGATACACGAGAGATTTTTAGAGTTTGTAGAAGATGAGTAATATAGTAGTTTACAAGAAAGTAATTCTAAAAGTGTGCTTGTCGTTTCTTAGCGAGCGGCGACGTTGGAGGTGGCCTCTTCGTCTTCTTCCTCTTCGAACATGTCCTCATCGTCTTCGTCCATGGAACCTTCAGACGACGACATTTGTTCGCCAGTCATCGAACCCATTTTTGCCGCGATCGCTTCTCGCGTCAATCGAACAATCTCTTCGTATAGCCCCTCTTTCTCTTTCGCGGCGAGTAAACTTTTCTCGCGACCTTGGCCCAACTGCTCGCCTTTGAAGGAATACCACGAGCCTTTCTTTTCGATGACGCCGGTAGCTTCCGCGACGTCAAAGACGCACCCTTCGCTAGAAATACCTCTGCCGAAAAGCATGTCAAACTCGGCTACTTTATACGGCGGCGCGACCTTGTTCTTGGCCACTTTCACTTTCACTCTCGTCCCGAGATCGTCCTCGCCCGCTTTACCTTTGATGACTTCTTTTCTGCGAATGTCCAAACGCACCGAGGAGTAATATTTCAACGCGTTACCACCCGTGGTAACTTCCGGGTTTCCATAAATCACACCAACCTTCGATCGAAGTTGGTTCAAAAACAAAATCGTCGTGTTCGCCTTCGCCGCGTTTACGTTAATCTTTCTCAACGCTTGCGACATTAACCTCGCGTGCGCGCCGACTTGGACCATACCAATTTCGCCTTCGATTTCCGATCTCGGCACCAACGCGGCGACGGAATCCACGCAAATCAAATCCACCGCGGCGGAACGAACCAACGTATCCACAACTTCCAACGCCATTTCTCCGGTTTCCGGCTGACACACGACTAAATCGTCCACGTTCAATCCCAACCTCTTCGCGTAGTCCGGATCGAACGCGTGCTCGGCGTCGATTAAAGCCACCGTCCCGCCCAACTTTTGCATCTCCGCCATCGCGTGCATGGCCAACGTCGTCTTCCCGGACGACTCCGGACCGTAAATTTCCACGATTCTACCTCTCGGTAACCCTCCCCCTAAGGCCATATCCAACGTCATCGCCCCGGACGGGAACGTCGCCACTTTCGCCTGCCCGGCGGAGCCTAACTTCATGATGGAACCTTTACCGAACGTCGAGTCGATTTCGCCGAGAACGCGCTCGAGCGCTTTTTTCTGTTTTATTACATTATTTGTTTTCAAACGCGCGCGAGAGAGAGAAGATGAAGGTGAGCGAATGCTTTTCATCGCGAGTGTGACGTGACGTCCACGTCTATCGTCATCGCGCGCGAGCGAGAGAAGAAGAAGAAGAAGCGCAAAAGTTTGAAAAAAATATCTCTCCCGGGAAAAAAAAAGAGAAGAGAGATCGGATTTGAAATCTAACACAAACGCAAAAATGTCGTTGTACTCTGTACCTTCGCCTGCGCGTTCTCTGGATCTAAACCCATGGTTGGTTCGCGCTCGGGAAGCTGCCCTTTCGGCGCTTTCCTCGCGCCGAACGCGTACGTTCGCACTTGGTCGCCTCGAGCGGTGTTGATGTTGAAGCGATTGATCGATGGAGAACCGACGACGACGACGCGCGCGTTGTTCTTTGGCGTCGTCGTCGCGGCGCATACTAAATGAGAAGGCAACCCCGCGCGAGATAAAGCAGACATCGTTTTACGGGACGTTGTTGTTGTTGTTGACGCGATAAAAGGAGACGACGCGATGATGCGCTCGATGAGAAGAGCAGTGGTTGGAGAAGTGGTTGTCGTCGTCTTTACTAAGAACGACATGAAACTTTCAAAAAGTGAGGCGACGAGAGAGAAAAAAATTTTGAATTTTGGCGGTAAACTATGATGATGGACGTTATCACACGACTTAAGCTCACTGCGGATATTGTTTCCCGGGTTACTAAAATACGTTGGGAATGAAGCTCGCGTGAAATTACAAACGCGAGGGAGATTTGGCGGCAGCTACTCGTTTCCTATTTCAAGCTCTGCGAGCTCCTTTTTGAGCTCCTTTTTGGATTTGGAGCTGTAGGTTTTCCTTCTCCAACTGTAGTTTTTCATTCTCCAGCCGTTTTCTTTCATTCTCCAACTGTAGTTTTTCATTCTCCAGCCGTTTTCTTTCATTCTCCAACTGTAGTTTTTCATTCTCCAGCCGTATTCTTCCATTCTCCAACTGTAGGTTTTCATTCTCCACGTGCAGACGTTTGTTCTCTCGCTCATCGGCTTCGTCGTCGTCGTCGTCGTCGTCTGACCTTGCCCTCCTCCTCGTCGACGGCGTGATATCTTCGTTTCTTGTATCTACGCTCGTCATGCCCTGACCCGAGCTCGAGCTGTTTCGCCGTTGCGAACAAGACGCGAATACGTTTTCATCGATGTCTCTTTTCACTTGTTCTCTCGCGAGAAAGCAGCACTCGAGCGAATATTCCCTCTTGTTACCACACGCCTCACAACTCCAACCGGGAACTGTTCCGAGTTGCTCGTCAGACGCTCGTTTCCTCATGCGATCGTTTCGCACGGAGAGGTATTCCGAAAAGGAACCGTTCGGATATTCTTCCTTAAGTGGTTCGTAATATTGACGCAAAACTTTGATTGCGGCTCGTTCTTTCGTCGTGCACTTCGGAAAGTCTTGCCACCACTTGTGTACATTAGGAGGCTTAGTCGGGTCGTTGAGGTTGTCGTAAAATTGAAGCGCGGCGCGAGGCGCCTTGATTGCACTCGGCTTCAATTTTTCTATTCGCAAACCCGTCGCTGAACGGCATCTCGAAAGAGCGACATATACCTGGGCCTCCGCGAATGTGTTCGATGCATCAACTAAACACGAATCTAACGACATCCCTTGGGACTTGTGAATCGTAATTGCAAACGCCAACTTGATTGGAATTTGAAAGCGGATATTTTTCCCCAATCCAGCGGAATCGAAGGAAAATTCCATCGGAAATATTGGAACGGCTTCCTGAAAACCTCTGAACAAAACGTACGGGATTTTTTTTTGCTTTGTCCGTACCCATTCTCTCTGATTTTTCAGCAAATCGAGATCTCGCTGGTTGGTGTCTTCTTGTTTTTCGAGCTTCTCGATGTGCGAATTCATCGCCACCTCGTCGGGAAGATCGAATTTTATAATCGTACCTCGGGAGCCATTTGCTAGCCGTCGTTCCTCACTTTCGCTACCGTTAGTTTCTAGCACAGACGTGTTGATCAACATCATCACTTCGCATCCGACTTTAAGCGTGACTTTCTCCTCTGCTCGCATCTGTCCTTTCAAAAATCGCCAGTTGTCTTTCAAACTTTCACAATATGATTCGTATCGATTGTGGGTTTCATCAACACATGGCAGTACGCTATCAACTGCTTCATAAATAAACTCCTCGGTCTGAAATTCCGCCAATTTCTTTTTGTTGAACTCGTTTGCTTCCTTATTCGTGCATGTGAGTTTCATCTCAAAATGTTGATCATCATCATCGGTTCCAGTTCCTTGCGACGCCACGTACTTTATAATCTCTCTCCCAGCATCTTGCTCTCCTCTTCGCACGCGCGACAACAAATTTGCAAACGTCTCATCTTCCTGTCGAAACACAGTCTTGAGCTCGCAAAACGTAAAGTTTAACATGTCCCAAGTGAACGATTGAAAACATAACCCTCGGTCAAGCATCAGTGCTGGACATACCGCCTTCAGATTTAAGTTTCGACTCTTCAACTGTTCGATCGGCTGGAGTTGAAGAAAGTCGCCGAATACCACCACTTGCATCCCACCAAACGGCTGCGTCGGGTTCTCTCGAACGATCCCGAAATGTTCGCTCAATCGATCGAACATCTCTCCACTCAGCATCGAAATCTCGTCGATGAATAAGACGTCGTATTTCATAATCGCTTCTCTCTGCACATCTTTTAAGCCTCTCCCAAGAAAGTGTATGTTTTTTACGACTCCACACCCTGCTATCGAATGTATGGTCACGCCATCGATCGCTTCACTGGCAATGCCCGTCGTCGCGGTCACCGCGACCGTTTTATCCATCTCCTCCCGTAACTTTTTCACCGCGGTTTTCAAAAGCACCGACTTTCCCGTCCCCCCGGGTCCATACACGTAGCAGTTTTCACCACTTAAAATCTTTTCCAACGCAAACGCTTGATCTTCCGAAAGAGACGTCTCTTCCGGCAAAGGTTCATCCAGCAAAGACAAATGGATGAACCGCTCGGAGAGCGTCGCGACCGTTTCGTTCGCCATCATTCTTCCTCTTCTTCTTCTTGTTATTAAAGTCCTCGCGCGTTTTGCGTGCGGCGTTCTTCTTTATCAAGAGAAATTATTTGGCGAAAGCGCGCGCGTGTGTTTCACTCTCTTTTTTCAAATTTTTTGTGAGCACTTTTTGAAACCTTGCTCACATTCGCAAGAAGTGGCCGCGCCGACGGAAATAATAGGATGTGAATATTATATCGATAGCGAACGAAATACATACAACAGCAACATGTAGTGGGTGGATTTAAATTCGAAAACAAAGATGTAGCTCGTGCCTTCCTTCTCTCTCTCTCTCTCTAAATTCTTATATCTTTTTGCCCGCGCGAATCTGACTCTCTTCTTTCACCTTCTCCACTTCTTTCTTGTCTAAAAAAAAATAGCATTACGGTTTGTAATACGTCGTGTTGACAAACGGCATCTTCTTCACGACGGCTTTCGTCTTTTTACCTCTGGTTTCGACTTGCACTTCAGTGCCCGCCTTGGCCAACGCTTTGGGGACGTAGCCCATGGCAATGTTCTTACCCAACACCGGGGAAAAGCCGCCGCTGGAAATCTCGCCCACTTCGTTGCCGTCCATGTCTAAGATTTTGGAGTGTTGTCTCGCCGGCGCGCCTTTCTCCAAGAACTCAAAGCCAACTCTTCTTTGCGGGACACCCTCTTCGATTTGTTTGCGAATCCTTTCGCCACCCGGGAAGGAGAACGTGTCTCTTCTCGCTTTACCGATGGTCCACGTCAAACCGGCTTCCGGCGGCGTCGTCTCTTCGCTCAAATCGTTGCCGTACAAGCACAAACCAGCTTCCAAACGCAAGGAATCTCTGGCGCCCAAACCGCACAAACGGACGTTCTCGTCTGCGACCAAGTCCTCGACTAACTTCAACGTCCCCGGGACCGGGACGGAGATTTCAAAACCGTCCTCGCCGGTGTAACCGGTTCTCGTCACCCAGCACGGTTGTCCGGACACCGTCATCTCTTTGAACATGCCAAAGTATAACTTGCTCAAATCCGCGTCGGTCAACTTTTGCAACGTCTCCATTGCCTTCGGTCCTTGCAACGCGAACAAACTTCTGTCCGAGTGCTCGATGAATTTGCAATCGCCATCGAACTTAGCCAAGTGTTTGTTGATGTGCGCTTTATCTTTGTCCGCGCAACCGGCGTTCAAGACGACGTAAATCCACTCGTCGTTCACCTTCGTGACGACGGTATCGTCGATGATCCCACCTTCATCGTTGGTGACCACAGACAAGGTTCCGGTGCCGTCGGCTAAACCTTTCACGTCCGCGACGGTGATGGATTCCACAAACTTCACCGCGTCCTTCCCTTTAAAAGACGACCCGAGCATGTGGGACACGTCAAACAAACTCGCTTTCGTTCGGCAATGTTGCGTCGCTTCCATGATGGAATCCTTGTATTGAATCGGCATCGAAAAACCAGCGAACTCAACCATCTTTCCCCCGTGTTTCACGTGGAAATCGTACAGCGCGGTCTTTTTCAAGTTGCTGTCGTCCGCGTAGTGTCTCTTGGAAACGACGTTGGATTGATTAGTCGTTCCAATCACCAAACCGACACCCGCAAAGGAAGAAGGTCTCGTCTCCGAAACTCTCGCCAGAGACGAGTGCGCCGCGAAGAGGCGCTTAGAGGCTTGTCTCATCGCCATCGTGAGAAGAAGCGTTTTGATTGTTTGCGCGGTGTTCGTGTGTTTTACGACGGACGAGCGCGCGTTCAAATTTATCTGATGTGACGATGCGTTTCAGCTCTCGAGATATATCCAAAACGAGAGAGCAAAAGCGCTTCAGGAGAGTGACACGTGAGAGACGGTTTGTACTTTTTTTCGAGTTAAATTTATGCACTAGGGTGCGTACTCTCAGAGTGCGTAACTGAGTACAAAAATAGAGACTGTGGTAGGTCCGTTTTGGTAGTTCGGAGAACAAAAAAAAAAGTACGAGACCCTAAACGTATAACTTGAGTTGGAGTAACGACCTTTCACGAACGTCACTAGTGAGAAAAATTATGAATCGCGGCGGAAACGACGTCGAAGACGACGACGACAACGACGAAACGAAAGAGAAGAAATTCTCTTCCACCCCGTGCGTGTACGTGAACGGAAAACGACACGCGCTGAGAGATGGCATCGGGGAGACGACGTTGTTGGAGTTTTTGCGAGGTTTGTTTCACGTTTCAATTTTTGTTTCGTTTGTTCGTTGAAACGACGCGCTTTCTGAGAGTGAAACGTTTCCTCCACTCACCGCGTCTTTTCTCTTCTCTTTTTCTTCTCGCACGCGTGCACGTATAAAATACAGGATTACGACTGACGGGAACGAAACTCGGGTGCGGCGAAGGCGGGTGCGGCGCGTGCACCGTCGTCGCGTCCTCGGTTCGTTACGATAAAATTGCGGACGAGTTTACGTACTCGCACAAAGCGGTGAACGCGTGTTTAGCGCCGGTGTACGCGTTCGAGGGATTCCACGTGATTACCGTGGAAGGTCTCGGGAATTTGAGAGATGGCATGCATCCCGTGCAGATGGCGATCGCGTCCGTGCA
>Ga0255766_10005289_pt1 | contig 10759 bp, 7 predicted proteins | sample 071ome_23_FD_179966 | JGI IMG/M metagenome (GOLD analysis project Ga0255766, IMG submission 179966) | Coastal salt marsh microbial communities from the Groves Creek Marsh, Skidaway Island, Georgia - 071403BT metaG (version 2) | ecosystem: Environmental > Aquatic > Marine > Intertidal zone > Salt... | reverse complement strand
ATTTCAGCGCCAACAAAACCCCATTTCTTTTCGCACTTTCTTCACGCCATCTTTGAAACACGACGCTTGCTACGCGTTCGAGAAAATTGCGCCGCTGAAAACGTTTTGCCGCTTGAACTATGGCTATGCCCTCCGGCGTCCCGTAATGAGTCTCCGATTCATCCGCAATCGCACGTTCCACGACCGCGCGTTTCATTTGCTCTATTCTTGTTTGTTTTAACATCTTCACGCGTGCATTCCACGCTAGTAAGCAATCTTTTTGTAGTTGCGTTTGTTGCTTTCTATATTTCTGCGCGATGAACTTCTCCGTAAGTGCCAATCGATTTTTGCAATCTTCGGCTGAGCGTTTCCACGACATAAACACGGCTCGTAAAACTTTGACGCGATGCTTTTCCTCTCTTTGCCGCGTGAAAGAACGTCTTTTTTCCGTGAGTGCTTTCCAATTGGCAAACGGCTGCACGAAATGTCGCTCGTAGTGGTTTTTCGTCTTCAACGTCCTCACCAACGTTTCGTCGCGTTTCTTCTCCGAGACGGCTAATGTTCGCCACGCTCTGAAAACCTCGCGCATTTTCGAACGTTCGCGGAAAAGAATTGCGCGGTCTAACTTGCGCTCTTGGCTTAACGCTTTGCGGCGCGCAACTGTTTTCTGATGCCAAAACTGAAGCGTTTCTTTCAGGATTTTTGAGTCGTATTTTTGTGTCGCGTCGTTTTCGAGCATTCGAAACCGTTTTTCCTCGTCCGAAACCATCTTCCATTGCGAAAACGTTCGCTTGAGCAACTTTGGTCTCACTCTCGTTTCGAAATGCAATTCAGCTTTCCTCGGTTTCTCTTCTCTTTGTTTTTTGGTTTCGTTTCGCCAAACATGAAACGCTTTTCCGACTTTCTTGGAGGATATGCGCGATATTGCTCTGGCCTGTAAGTTGGTCACGATCTTCGAACGCTTCGCGTGCGTTCGCATCTGTTCGAACGCTTTCTCTTGCAATCGCGCGTTTCTAAACGCGTCCGCTTTCTTTTTGTTGCGCATTCCTATTTCATGTTCTTTGACAAACACGTCTTTGAAGATACGTTTTTGCATCCGAAATTGTTTCGCTCGAATGTGATTTTCCAAGCGGCGTTCTAACGCTCGATCCTTTTCGCGTTCTTCTCGACTCATTTTGGTGGCTTCTTGCCACGCTCGAAACGCGCTCTCAATCACGCTCCTTCGTTTTTTGAGCAATAAAAATCGCAACGTCCGCTTCGCTCGCTTCGCTTCCATCGTTTGTTCTCGCCATCTCGTGAAAAATTTACGCATTAACCTCTCCTTCTTTTCCTTCTCCATGGCTCCGACTGCGCGTTCCGTCAACCTCTCCTTCCTCTCTTCGTACGTCTTCCTCCCTTGTTCTTCTTTCAATTTCAAAAGCGCAATCTCCGCTTCAAACTTCTGCTTCGTCTCCGCGTCCCGACTCGCTCGTTCTGTGGCCACTCGCAATTTCTCGTTCTCGTTCGCCTTTGTAAACTCGTCCAACTCTGCCTCGTGCGCGTCCGCGATCCGCTTCTCCTCTTCTTTCCATCGCTCTTTTTCTTCCTCGAATTGCCTTCGCAACGCCTCCAACTGCTCATTTAACGCGCTCACCTCCCTATCCGTACCTTCTCTGTCGTTCCTCTCTTTCTTCCTCTCTCTCGCTTCCCTCCGCCATCTCTCGAACATCTCCCGCTGCAACATCCCCGCTCTCCTCTCCGTCGCTAATCCCAACCGCCGCTTCAACCGCTTCGTCCGCGAAGCTTCGCTCCTCCACGCGTCAAACGCCCTTCTCAAATATCTCAACCGTAAACCTTCCACTTTTGATTTCAAACGCGCGCTTTGCGCTCGCGTCCTCGCCACCTCTTTCTTCCACGTCGAGAAACACTCTCGTTGGTACTTCATCGCCTTGCCGTGTAAGGCTAATTTCAACGCGTCGCGCCGTTTCTGCTCCAGGAGCATTTCCAACAGCAATCTCTGCTTTCTCGTTTCCGCGTGCTTCCGCCAGATTTGGAAGGTTAACAGCAGGAGGAGTTTGTTATCTTCTTCTTCGCTCTTACTGTCGCTGCTGTTGTTGACGTTGTTTGTGCTCTTCTCGTTCTCATTTGTCGTCGTTGCCGTCGTCATCATCGCTTCTTTGATAAACTTTTTATTCTCTCCTTTCGAAAAGCGCGATGATGTTTCCCCTAACAGACAACTTAAATGGAACGAACTTCTTTATGCGATTAAATATACTCTCTAACGATTTAAAACATGAGTATATATATATTAGTTAGTGTGCGAGAAGACGTTATATTCTTGAGCTGATTTTGATGATTGTTATGCGAGCTTTGTTTATGTTATCGCGGTGAAAGCGAGAACAACATCTTCTCTCTCGACCGAAAATGTGAGTGAGGATGAAAAGGAAACGGTTGGAAGGTTGCGTTGTTCTGCTTTAGGGTTTCAATTTGAGAAGCTCTGTTCCGTCGTACAACGAAAGGTGCGCGCGTAGGTGGGTGAGCACGGCGATTATTCGATATATTATTATTATTACAAAGCGATAAAGTCGTCCTTGGTATTTTCCAACGCGATGAGAACTTCGTTGCGTCTTTGCAACGGGTTCGTGAACGGGTCGTTGTATTGCGCCAACTCGACGAATTCGTCGCCCGAGCGAGGGAGGAATGTTACCTTGGACGTAGATTCTTCTTCCCTTTTCATGGCTGCTCGCAATTTCGATTCCGTCTCGTCCGTGATTTCCTTGTTCGCGATGCCCGAAAAAGACATCACGGCGACGAGAAAGCTCTCGCGGTCTCTCACCTGTACGGAACCGTCCACCGGTTTCACCTCGCTCGAACTCTCCTCCACGACGAATTGCATCTTTTGATTCTTGTTTGAAAATACCGGCGTCGTCATCTCCATCTTTTCGTTTCTCTCGTTTTTGCCGAAAATATACCCAGCTAAGCGATTAAAAGCCTGCCCGGCTTCGCTATCTTCCATCTTCGCGCTCCCGGTGTTTGAGTTCAAACTCGTCTCGGCGACAAAAAATTTCTCGTACTCTCTCACCTCGAAATCCCTATACCTCCTCAACGTCACGTATTTCGGCGTCTTCAAATTCTCTGGCGTCTTTGCAAAGTTAAACACTTGCTTCAAAACCTCCGCGACTGCCTCTGGACTCAAATACGTCTGGTTTTCGATGCTATCCCACGTGTCCACGTGCTTCACGCACTTGTGCGGGAAACGCTCGTCCATCTCCATGATGGATCTCCCGGTGAACGTCAGCTCCGGATTCCACACGAACGGAAACGAAGGTAAATACATCTTCATCGTCCACCTCGTCGTGATTTCGTAATCGTTCGTCTTCTCGATCGAATGCATCGTGTATATCGGTTTAAACACATTTTTCAACATCTGGATGTTAAAGTTGTAACCGCTAAAACTCGTGTATTTAGAGAGGGGATCGGTAAAAGTCACCTCCGGCGAGTACAAGTTCGGATCGATCCCAACGTCGTCGAATAAGTGCGACAGATCTTCCGTCAAGTCTTTTTTCAGCTTCGAGAGCGTTTCGCCGGTCAAACCTCTCTCCGTTTCTTCTTTTTTCTGTGCGGTCTCTCCGTCGACGTCGACGTTGGTCTTTGAAGCGAGTCGGCTGAGATTTACGCATCTTCTTCCTCTTCTTCTCTCTGTCTTTGCGCGCATTCGTCGACGAGTGGGAGTGGGAGCGAAAAAAGACGACGTGCACGAAGACGAACAAGACGCGGAGAAGGACGAGCGCATTTTATGTGAGCGTATGAATATATATATATCGTGTAGGTATCGCGCAAGATTAATGGAAAAAAACTCCGGTGCGTGTCATTTTAGGGAAAAAATATCTCAACGCTCTCAACGACGTCAGAAAAAAGCCGCGCGCGCGCGGCTGCGGTAAAGCGGATTTAAAAAAGAGAAGAGATGAAAAGCGAAGAACGACGGGAAGAGAAGAGCAGCTCGTCGTCGTCGTCGTCGTTTTTGATGAAACAGTCGTCTTCGTCTGGAGGAACGGGACACTACGGGAGAGTGTTTTCGATGAGCTTTTCGCCTCCGTTTTACGTCGACGATGATGCCGACAAAGAGTCGAATCCCCTAACAACAACAACAACAACAACAACAACAACGCGCTTTGTTAGGAAAATGAAACGACGAAGAAGACTTTTAGCGACGAGCGGAGAGGACGATTGCTGCAGATTGTGGACGACCACCGAATGGTGTCATTCTGGTGATTGCGATGACGAGAAAGAAGGAGAACAGCAAGTGCTATTGGAACCGAAACCGTACGGTTTGAGCGTTTTGAGAGGCCACTCGGACGCGGTGTTGAAGTGCGCTTTCGGGGCGAGCAGCAGCGCGCGCATTAACGACGATGAGAATGACGACGAGGACGAGGACGACGGAGAGAAGAGTTCTTCGCGTTTGTCATCGTTTGTGTTAGCGACCGGGTCGTCAAACGGCGAAGTTTTTTTGTGGCGAGTCGTCTGTCAAAGCGGGAAGGAGAAGGACGAGGAAGGCGGCGACGGGCTGTTGGCGAAGTTTAACGCGAATCGAATGAGGGGAGGGGAAGGAGGAGGAGAAGAAGAAGACAGCAACAACAACGAAGTGTACGGGTTGAAATTTTTAGGCGCGAGGGATCAGTACTTAGTCATAGCTACGGACGCGGAGTTGATTGGCGTGGAAGTGACCAGGAATGTAAGCGAAGACGGTTCGTCATCGGTGGGGGAGTTGAAGGAGATTGCTCGCGTACCGATTGGATTCGCGTTGAACGAAAGTGAAGGCGGTGCCAACAGTCAACGAGGTAAATTCGATATAGCGTACGCGTTTGCAATGGACGCATATGCAATGAATAGTAGATATAGTAATAGCACCATCGACGACGAAATGGGAGACAAACACATTTTGTCGGTTGGATACTCAAACGGCACGATGCGCATGTACTGTTTCGATGCTAAAGCACGAGAGTTTTATCTCGTCGGGGAGAATGCGAGCGTTTTTGACGACACTAACAGTAGTACTGGTCGGAAGAATATGGCGTGCACGTCGTTAACTTTCGTGAACCCAGCCGTAGGAATGGAACTCGAACAGTTTCCGAACGTGGTGTTGTGTAATCGCTTTGGCATCCTCGCAATGTCAGACGCGAAAAATTGGATCGAGAAGACAAAACCGAGAATGAACATGCAAACTGATTTCGCGTTAACGCACGCGATGGCGGATGTTGGAAACGGATTCGTCGCGTGTTGCGGTCGCATGAAGGAGCACAATAGGAACGGAGTAGCTCTGTTCGACGCGTTCGATGTGCAAAGAGGGTCGATGTTCTTGAACGCGAGCGAAATGATGGGCGAGCACGCGTCCAAGTATCCTTTGTTGTGTGTGGGAGGTTTCGCGGAAGATGTCGTCGAAGAGGAAGCAGAGGAGGAGGAGGAGGAGAGTAATAGACGAACTAGAATAACCGTAGTCGCTGCAGGCGGAATGCCCGCAAAATTAGTGAACGAGAATTTCTCGAGTAGGAACAACGCGAAGAGTTTAGGATTTAGCTTGGCGAAATTGAAAGTAGGGGTAGGTGTCGGAAAGGCGGAAGAGGATACGAAGACTTCGCGACTCTACGTGTGGAATTTTGTAATTTAAGATCAAAAGAAACTCTAGTTACACATAAGTTTATACATACACTGCTTGAATACTGGTAATTAACGCGCTACTACTTTATCGAGCACTTCGCACTGCTTTTTGAAATCTACGAGCTCGTGCGCGGCAGCCCAACCGCCAGCGGCTACGGCCGGAAGCCCGGGGCCTGGGAAGCGCGAATCCCCTACTAACAACAATTTTTTCAAATTACTCTTCGCGGAAGTAACAGGAACTGCGCCCGCACCGTCTTCGCCAGACTCTTTTTTCTTTATCCACCCCGTACCGCCGTACGTGCCTTGAGAGTTTTCTCTTCGTAAAAAGCGCGCTTGCGTGAGAGGCGTCCCAACCATCTCAATTTCCGCACGGCTTTTCAAATCTTCGACAGTGATGTTATTCAGCGCTTTCGCGACCGCTTGATACAACACTTCGCTTCTCTCTTTCTTCAATTTATTGTATTCTTCAGAGTTATACTTTACGTTCTTCCAAAGCTCTAAAGGCTCGTTACCGGGCGTATAGGCGTGTATGACATGTTTCCCTTCTGGCGCCATGGACGGATCTTTAATCGAAGGGATCGAGACGAGAACTAGATTTTGCTCCGCATCCACGCCTTTGTCCCAATCACCAACCCACACGTGGTGCATTTCCAGAGTTTCTGCGTCCGGTAAATTCGTGGCGTCTATGCCAAGGTGCAAATGCATGAAGGATTGGCAAAATTCGACGTCATCATCGACTATTTTCTCGCTTTTCGTTGATCCAGTCGTCGCCGACGACGCGTCGCGAACGCTTTGTCGCCTCCCTTCCGAGCAATCTTTCAAAAGCGCCTCGGTATCCCAAATCGTCGCGTTTGAAATCACCGCTTTCCTCGCTCTTAAAATCTTTTTCTTTCCGTCTCTTTTTTTCGTCACGATCCCAGTCACCTCTTCTTCTTCATCTCCGTCTTTCTTCTCGACTAGAATCTCTTCGCAGTGCGTTCGCAAGCGCAAATCCCCGCCGTATTTCTCAAATCCTCTCACCAAGCAATCTACGAGCGCACCGGATCCGCCAATGGGAAACTCTAGAGCAGCGTCAGGAGCGTACCAGTCCGCAAACATGTAACCAATTTCCGCACCCATCGTAGCTTTGGACTTACCTCCGGAAAGCAAGAAGCAGAGCAAATCCATGTAATCTCGAATAAACTTCGAGTTGATGTCATTCTTATCTAGAAACGTTTCGTAATCCGATAAAATCGCGTTCAAACTCGGCATCGACTTCACCAAACCTGGAATAAATCTCGCTAAAGTCCACGCCGCGTACGCATCCGTCCTTACTGCCGCTGGCGGTAACGCCGCACTCGCCTGCGCCAACGGTTCCATCTTTTCTTTCAATTTTCGCCAATCTGCGACGGCTTCCGCGTCGTAATATTTCTCCAAACACTCGATGAACTGATCGTTTCCAACCTCAGTAACGAACGTCGCCTCCGGAAAATGCACTTTCCACGTGTTGTATCGTATACATTTCAGCGGTTCATCGATCGCGTGTAAAATCTGCCCGAGCGGGTTGCTCGTAGGGTATTGGGACAGTCCAGTATAAAGGCTGGGCCCGCTTTCAAATGTGTATCCGTTTCTCTTGAATTCGTGCGCCGCACCGCCTGCGTGTTCGTGACTTTCGACGACGACAACTTCTAATCCATATTTAGCCAGTAATGCTGCGGCAGAGAGGCCTCCAATACCGGACCCAATGACGACGACGTCGAAGGTTTCTTCTTCTTTTTCTTCTTCTTCGGTGGTGACGTTTGATGACGACGACGACGACGACGTCGTCGCTTTTGGTCGATCTATGCGTCGCCGTCTCTTTTGCTGAAAAGAAGAAGAAGAAGAAGAAGAAGAAGACGAACGAAGAGCAGAGGCGCGATTTTGATGAGGACGCGTTTGTGCGCGAGGTCCCGCGCACAGCTGCGAAGACATGATGTGTGATTTGTTTGTGCGTATCTAAATGCCGGATTAGTGTGTCTATTATTCTGGATTTGTGAGCACTTTTACGCGCGTTTAATCTACCATCATCACACGAATCTCTCTCTCTCTAATCATCATCACGATCATTTAAACAACGAGGAAACGTCGTCTTTGATGCTCTCGTCAGCATCGTCGTCGTCACCGGAGGAAGAAGAAGACGAAGACCCGAAGAGCGTGGAGGGCGCTTTCTTTTTCTTTGCCTTCTTCGTCTTCGTCTTCTTGTTCTTCTTCTTTTCGCTCTCGCTCTTTTCGTCGTCCTTGGTGGCGTCGTCCTCGTCTTCGTCTTCGTCTCCGAAAAGGCCTCGCAAGCGGTCTTTTTTCGTCTTTTTCTTTTCTTCTTTCTTCGCGTTCTCGTTGGCTGCTTTCACAGTTTTCTTTTTCTGCTTTGGCTTCTTCCCGAAAATGCTCACGTCTTCGTCCTCTTCGCTACTCCTTCTATCGCTATCGCTAGTACTACTACTACTACTCGTTCGTATTCTTCCTTCACCAAACAGCATCGAGGCAGGTTCATCGACACCGATATCGCTATCGTCGTCGTCGTCGTTTTCAGCACTCAATAAATCATTCTCTGAAGTTAGGGAAGAAATGCTGCTCTTTTTCTTCTTCTTCTGCTTCTTCGCGTTCATTTTCTTCTTCTTTTTCGTCGATTCGGCGAGCAGCAACACTTCCTTTGCGAACCGCTCGCGCATCTCCTCGATGGTTTCGTCTTCCTTTTTTTCCTTCTTTTTCAGTGCTCCTCCGGTTGCTTTTCGTTGATTTTGCATGAGTTTTTCTCTCCTTCGCCTTGTTCTGCGCGCTTCGATACTTCTTCTGCCTACCGTATCTTCGTCGTCGCTGTACGAATCCTCTTCCTCTTCTTCACTTTCCTCCTCCTCCGCTGAAGAAGAAGATACCGAAGAGGATTCTGAAGTCGACGTTTCGCTCGACGTATCTTCCTCATCATCATCCGAGGAATCATCGTCCGTGGATGAAATGTACGGCCCAAACCTCTCTGGATTCGGGTTCACCGAGTTCGCTAACCCTAACGTCGAATCCTGGTAAAATGAAGCAGTTCCGACGATGTGAGGCAGCGGCCTCCAAAACACGTTCCCGGTCAACTTCACGTCGCCGCGATGATTGTTCCCAAGCCACCGTTTTTCGGTTTTTTCGATCGCTCGAGAGAGATGATCGTTTCGTTCTCGTTTTCTGAGCTCTCTGCGTTCGTTTCGCCGCCTGTTATTCTCCTCGTCATCGTCATCCGTCGAATCCCCTAATCGCCCGGCGCCTCCTCCTCTTTCCTCAACTGTCTCCTCTTCGCTCTCTTCTTCTTCTTCTTCTTCATCCGATGAAACGTCTTCAACTTTTCTCTCCACGCCAATTGAACTCCCCATCCTCCCCAGACCAATCTTACACGCGTTCAAACGCACGTTGACCTTCTCTGAAATCGAGTGCAAGTGTTTCATTTTCAACTCTAAACTCGAGGATTTCTCGTGCGTGATGTCTTCGTGAATTTTGTGTAGCAGTTTTAGGAGTCTTTTGTCGTGCGCGGAGGACCAATTATTGCTGGCGTCTTTTAGGAGCGAATTGATCAGCGAGTGGATGGGAGAGCAGGAGGAGGAGGAGGAGGAAGTCATCGTCTCTGGTGGCGGTGTTCCACAAAGGGAATACTTATATCCCCAAGTTTTTAAGCGTTTCTTCTTTTGTGGGGAACGCGGGGTAAACAAGAGTCACACACAAAAAACGTGCGAAAGTAAAACTTAGTATTACGACATCTGGCAGCATTAATTATTTACAACGTTTAGAATATCCTCTCCGTCGACAAACTCTTTGATCCTCTCCGCTACGCTATCGATTAACCTCTGTCTGGTTTCTACTCGCTTCCATCCGATGTGTGGGGTGAGCGTCACGTTGTCGTCGAAGATGTTTTCCGGATTCCACAGCAACGAACCGTCGTCCGGAGGCTCTTTGGTTTGGACGTCTAGACACGCGCCGGCGATTTTCTTTTCCTTCAATATTCGTATCAGATCGTCTTCGTTACATATGGCCCCGCGAGCGGTGTTTATTAAATAACTCGTCGGTTTCATCAGCGATAATTTCTCGTAATCCAGCATGCCTCGGGTGGAGTCGTTGAGCGGGCAGTGGATGCTCACAAAATCGGACTCCGACAATAACTCCTCTAAAGATTGATAGACGTCGTACAACTCCGTTTTCGTCTTCGCGGACCTAGAGTACACGTACGGTTTCATCCGAAACGCTTTCACCAATTCGCACACGCGTTTCCCGATCGTCCCTGCCCCACCAATCAAGCCGACTTTTTTACCTTCCAGCTCGAAGTGCGGCAAGCCGCTAAAGTTGGTAAAGTGTCGGCGTTCGCCGCGCTCCAACATCTTTTGCTGTTTAATCATGCTCGCGGAGGAGTTCAATATCGACGTGATGACTAAATGCGACATCGCTTCCGTGGAATATTCTGGCACGTTCGTCACTTGAATCCCTCGTTTCTTCGCTTTCTCCACGTCGATGTTGTTGAACCCGGTCCCAGCCTCGCAAATCAGTTTCACGCTTTCTGGCAGCATATCGACGTCTATTTCAATCTCTTTCGTGACTATGCAATTGTGACCGCGAGCGCGTTCGGCGACGACATCTGGCGTCGGCGAGGAATCCGCGTGCGCGGTTAAGCTGTTACTATTGTTCTCTCCCGCTGCTGCATCACCACCTCCACCAACACTCAACCCGAGCGCGCGGGAGATGGAGTGCAAGTTGAGTTTCTTATCGAAATCGAGTCGACCGGCGTTGACGATGCAGACGTTCGCTATCCTTCTTCCCGAAGAAGACATTTCTATTTTTTGTCGCGCGCGCGCGGAAGATTCAGTCCAGAGAGAGAGAGAGAGAGAGAGAGAGAAGAGCCAATCGAGCGCGCGAAACCAACAACGCGCGTTGTTCTCTCTCGGATTCTTTTTGTGTTGTTGCGACGCAGAGAGAGAGAGAGAGTTAGAAACAGTTGATGAGTCGAGAGAGAGGAAAAAGACAAAATCAAAAATCAATCATGGAGACACATCAAAAGCAAGAGAGTGAGAGAGAGAAGAGAGAGAAGAGAGAGAAGAGAGAAGAGAGAGAGAAGAGAGAGAAACGCGTGTCGGCAGGCGGGCACCTTTTTCAAAGCTTTGATCTC
>Ga0255766_10005286_pt1 | contig 10762 bp, 5 predicted proteins | sample 071ome_23_FD_179966 | JGI IMG/M metagenome (GOLD analysis project Ga0255766, IMG submission 179966) | Coastal salt marsh microbial communities from the Groves Creek Marsh, Skidaway Island, Georgia - 071403BT metaG (version 2) | ecosystem: Environmental > Aquatic > Marine > Intertidal zone > Salt... | reverse complement strand
AATGCAAATGCAATATTTGCATTTTCAAGGGATTTTCTTCAAAATCAAATAGGTTTTTGGAATTGGACTATATGGTACCCTGATCAAGATGATGGTGATGCAGACTTTGGGATTGATTGTTTTGAATGTGCTAAAGTGGTAGATACAGGTAATTTTACTCTATATGATGAAATTTCATTTTCTGCTGTGAGAGATTCAGGTGAGCAAATTGCACCAGCTGATGATATACAATTTACTGGTTCAATTGAATTAAGAAATGGGAACCCAGTTCCAGTCGCAATACGTAATAATTATGCTTTGACATACACTATAAATTATAATGAAGTAGGTTCCACAACTAATAACTCATATTTTGGAACTTCAAGTTCAATAACATTTAATGATAATTATCCTGGAACTACTGCAGACTCAGGTACAATTACAATCGAAATTAATGGTACAACACCATATTATAAATATCAAAATAATGACCAGACCGAAACTTTGACATTTTCTATTGTTACTGATTGGGTTTTTAATTTAGCTAATACACAAGTTGATGGAGTCGCCACCACTCAATCAGATTTCAACAATCAATTTCTCTCAAGAACTAATCAGGAAATAATTATTTCTGGTGTATTTAATTCTTCTTCAGAAGGAGTAGATGCTAATTTATGGAATAATGTTCCTATAAATATTGAAATTGATGGTGCAGGTATTTCAAATACAAATACTTCAATGGACTTTACTGTAAATACAGTGTCTAATGGTACATTTTTCGCAACATTCATACTAAATACTGCTAATTTCTCTAATCCTACTGAAAATTTAATTATTACAATTACGAATACAGATCCTAATGATTTATTATCTTCAGTAGAAGAAGTAAAAACCATCCAAATAAAACTAAAAGCAGAAGCTGATGATTTAACCAATGTTAATTATTTTGGTACTTTAAATGCAACAGACTATGATGAGACATTATATTATACTAATGATGGAAATGACTTCACTATAAATGGTACAATATTAGATGAAGCAGGTCGAGGAGCAGAGGGGGTGAAAATAGTATTTCATATTACAAATCAAAATACTACTAATGAAGCCGATGCTACTACACTCTATTCTTCAGAGACTGATTTATTAGATTTAGGCTTAACTATATCTGAATTGACAACCAATGCAAATGGTCACTTCTTACTAACATTTGAATTACCCGAAATCTCTGAAGACCAAAAATATTTTACAGTTAATATTACTATCGCAAATGATGCAGTATCAGACTCTTATCGATGGGAAAATAATAAAAATGAACAATCTTCTGTTTTTACCTTTGAATACCTGAATTTTGATGATATCACTACCTCAAGTATTGATTTCAAATTCCATAATGATACTGCTAATGAAATAACTTTAGAAGATGGTATCGTATTTCTAAATTCAACATTTTATGAAACTTACCAAAATTCAAGTCTAAATTATAAATTCACAATCGAAATTAAAGATAAACATGGAAGAGTTCCAATCGGTTTAACACTAAACCTCAATATTGATGTTGCATTTCATACCTCCGCCAATGAAGCAAATTCAAGAAATACAACACAACTAGCTATAACTTCCGATAATAATGGTGTCTTCACATTGTTCATACATAATATTACGAGTTTTGATACTTCCGTTTTTGCGAAAACACATGGTGCCGCATTCAAATACTTGTTTACCATTGCAGATAGTGATTTTGATATAAACTCCGAAACTTATGGTCAACAAATTACAATCTTTGGTCCAGATAATACTTCCATGGACTTAAATGATCTAAGTGCTGAGGATGTAAGCTTCTCAAATCTTGCTGATGAATCAGAAGCAAATATTACCATTACATTAAATATTCAAGATTTTGAATCATATGGTATTGATTATACCAACATACGAAATGTAACAATATATTGGCGTGCCACTACTTCAGGAGGTTATAATTCAACCTCAATTAATGATTTTGATTTTTCATCTGTAAATTGGAATATTGCAAATATGACATATAATAATCTTGCAGACCGTTTTCAATTTATTTTAAGTTTTCCCGATCATGGCCATGGATATTTCTTCCAGGTATATTTTATTGTATATGATCTATCTGGACATGGAGTCAACGCTAATGAAATCACGAATGGTGGTAATCAATGGACAAATGGACTTCCAGATTATGATCCTTCCCAAGCCAATCAAGGTTATGATGTAACTGTCTCTAAATTTGCGAATATAACTGATTTTAGCAATCCTGGTCAACCATATTTGATCCAAATGGGTGACTCATTAATTAGACAAATTGATGTACCAAATGATGTTTTAATAGACGGTAAAAGTATTGCTACTGGATACAATATCACAAGTTTACAAAATAATGTTACAATCACATTAAATTTAGAAGAAGATGGCTTGAATTATACTTCTGTGAAAATCTATTACCGATTTTTAGAAGATCAAAATGCCTCTGGTGCCCTCTCTCTTAATAATCCTGTATTCAGCAATGACACTGCTTATTTAATTTTCGAGATGACATTAATACAAATACAAGGAGGAACAATGATATTTACGTTCATTATAGACTCTTCACAATTACAATATAATACTTATTTGGATTTTTATTTCAATTATACTGATGGTGCCAATAATACTGCTGTGACAGCCCCTTTTGTTTCAACATCAGGCGAAGTTAATCCAGGCCTATCATTTAACTTAGTAGTTGATAAAACTCCTCCAATAGAAGCTGAAGAGGATAATTTTGAAGATATACGAATACCAGGTAGAGAGAATGAACCTAATGAAGTCGTAATATGGATGAATGAAACTATCTCTGATTTTAATATAACTCACTCTGTTCAAGATGTAAATGGAACTGGCTTATCAGATGTACTTGTTCACTGGTATTTTAATGGATCTAACTCAATTAATTTTACCCAAATTTATATGCAAAATGGAGTAGTACTTTTTACCAATTCCTCGACCTACATAAACGGTACATTTACCTTCAACGTTACTTTGCCAGATATATTTTTCTTAATAAATTCGTCCTTAAGTTACGAAATAGAGGTATTAGATAGCAGTGGCAATAGTCTAACATTAAACTCTCAAAGTGATCCTAACTCAAACTCATTTGAATTCAAAAGTCAACCAATACCACCTGATGCTGTAGAAGAACCATTACCCGAACCAGAAGAAATAACTGAACCTGCAACTGTCATCGAAACTATAATTACTACTGATGAAGATGGCAATGAAGTTACTATTACAAATACTACAATTATTCAACCCGCAGTACCAGAAGAAACAAACAATGCATTATGGATTGTCGCAGGTTTCTTAGGTTTACTTGGATTATTAACTTTATATTATCAACGAAATAACATCAAAGATATGATCCAGCAAAGACAAAGACGTAAAAAAGTGGAAGGTGCTTTATCTGATATCATCAAAGAAATCCGTGAATTAGGTGAACAACAAAAATTCAAGCGAGCTATTTTACTTATTTGGGACGCATTAGAAAGAGTAGCAAAAGAGATTGTAAATGCATCAAGACCTTTCAACGTTACTGCGAGAGAATTTACAGCTTATCTATCAACTGTCACCATCGTTGACAGAGAAACTTTATTAACATTATCTGATACCTTTGAATTAGCAAGATATGGTAAGGATAATCCTAGTAAAGAAATATTCGAAAATGCAATCAATGCTTTGGAGAATACCATCGAATCGATCATCAAATCTGGTGCTCGATCAAGAGTTGCCAATGACGATGAGGATTGGTAATTCGAAATAAAGGAGTGAAAAAAATGGCAATATTTGGAAGAACAAGAAGATTTTTCAAAAGAAGAGAAAGTTCCAAAACCGCAGGAACTGCAATAAAAGAGGCGAAAAAAGCTGCATTGAATAATGACTTCAAAGAAGCTAGTATCAAAGCATATTTTGCCCTTGAGACAATAGGTGATGTTTTTGTTGATCAAACAAGAGAAGATCATGAAACTGCTAGAGAATTTGGCAACAAATTAGTAGAATTAGGTCCAGTAACCCAAGAGGATATTGAACCAATTTTATTAGGTTTTGAAATTGCCAAATATTCCGCTATGGATGTAACTGCACAAGGATATTCTACAATAGAAAATTCTATCGAAGATGTATTGCAAATCTACCGTAAAGGAAAGAAGGCTGGTCAAAAAGGATCAAAAGGTAAAAAGAAATCCCGTAAAAAACCAAGAAAAAGAGGAAAAACAGGCGCCTCAGCTGGACGAAAAAGAGCCAAAAAATAATTAATAAAGAGGTTATGTCATGTCAAGTACTAACAAAGCTAATTCTACTTTTGTAAATATTTACAGAAGAATTCAATCTATAGCTTTGATTCTATTGCTGTTAATAGGTATCGCTCCTGTCATATTAGCCGCAATTCCTGGTACTTCATCAAATGACTCATTTTCAATTTATAGCGAAGCATATGATGGGCTATCTTTTGTTAGAGAAAATTTAGAAGCTGTAGAAACAGATGGAGGAACTTCCAAATATAATGTGACTAATGTCGTTTCCAATTTAAATATTCTTAATCGTTTCAATGGTTCAGGTACATTGGTAATTGTCGGGCCATCATCCGATTTTGGTCTTACTGAAACAATTTCAATAATACTTTATATGTTAAGAGGTGGTTCAATCATTGTAGTAGATGATTTTGGATCTGCTAATCAAATATTAGCTCCTATTTTTGATGCTTTTTCAAATATTGATACATTTTCAGAACAAGCTTCAGAACAAGGTTTTGAAGTGCCAACTGTCTCAGATATATTTTCAGGTCAATCAGGGGATAATGGTGGGGAATCTGGAGATGGAGAGGACTCATTTGGAATTGGTGGTGGTGGTTCTTCATCAGACAGTGTAAGCTCTGAGGATTTCATGGTCAATTTAATAGGTGATCTAATCCGAGCATTTGGTTTCAATACATCTGGTATTTTAATGGATATTAATTCAAACTCTGGTAGTCCTGCAAGACCTGTTATCACCGATTTTTATGATACTGAAATTCCAGGTTACACTTTTACTCAGAATATTGATGCAGTTGCTATGGAAATGGGATCCATAATCAGCGTAAAATTAAGTGTCCCCATTTATGATGATTTTGGAAATAAATTGGATGCAAATGGAGAAGTTACTACAAATTCATCTGCTCAAGCTAAAAAAATAGTTTGGCAACCTTTACAAAAAATATCTGCCTCATTAATCAATGAAAATTTTGACGATGATGCTTTCAGCTTACCAGTTCCTTTTTTCCCCATGTATTCATCCAAATTTTCTTGGATTGAAACTGATTTTTCGTCAGCTGCAGCTGGTACAATGGAACCTGATGTAGGTGAATGGGGAAATGCAAACTTTGCAACAGCATTATCTATTCCAATGTTTCCTGGATTTGGGAAATTAATTTTCTTATCAGATCCTTCAATTTTTATTAATAGATATACGCAACAAACAGATCTTTATGATAACATGAATTTAATATTAAATCTAGTAGATATGGCAACTTATGATCAAGAAATTACCTCTGATAACCCCCAAATTCCAATATTATTCGACTTTGGTCATACATTTCAAAGTTTATCCTCCCCTGCACTTTATACTACTGCTCTTTTGAAATTAATCGCTGAAATTAGTATGTTCCCGCTTTATGCTCCTTTTGTACCATATTTCATGTATGGATATGGTAAAAGGATCATGCCCTCAAATAGACGATTACGTCCAATCTTACTTACAAAAAGAAGAGGTGAAACTGGTCACTCCGATTTTGAAGCAAAATTAGAACAAATCAAAGAAGAGAGTAAATATGGTGAACCAATTATGTATTTATCGAAACGGATTATTCGAAAAGTACGAAAAGATGTAAGATTTGAAGGTGTCACTCCCAAGAACCCACGTGAATTAGCAAAATTCTTCCGAGATAATTTCAAAAGTAGTGTTGGTAGAGAAGCTGAATTAAGGGTACAATTAGCTCAAATTTTCAAAGTTGCAGAAAATCCTAATCGAAAGCTTGGTAAAATTAGTGCCAAAAAACAATTAGATTTACTTAAAAAATTAGATGACTTATTAGGAACTTAATTAATAATACTCAATCATGACAAAAATATATTAAAACTTGAAATCAAACAATATAGAGAAGGCCCATGGTGTAGCGGCAATCATAACGGATTCTGGTTCCGTTGACCTCGGTTCAAATCCGGGTGGGCCTGTATTTCTCTCAATCGAAGTCATTTTCTATTGAATTATAAATCAAATGTGATTTTAATCCATTCTAATTTAGATCAATTACAACTTTTTTTTATATCACTCCATGATATCTGATCTATGACAAAAGTATATGTTGGTATGAGTGCTGATCTGATACATCCCGGCCACATTAACATATTAAACGAAGCAAGTAAATATGGATCCGTTATAGTAGGTCTACTCACTGATGAAGCAATTGCTAGCTATAAACGATTACCCTCATTAACTTATGAGCAAAGAAAACAGATTATAGAAAATATAAAAGGAGTTGATGAAGTAATACCACAAACAACTTTGGATTATGTTGAAAACCTAAAAAAAATAAAACCATCATATGTAGTCCATGGTGATGATTGGAAAACAGGAGTTCAAAGTAAAGTTAGAGATCGTGTCATTAAGTGTCTTGAAGAATGGGGTGGTGAATTAATCGAACCAGAATATACTAAAAATATATCTTCTACCTTGTTGCATAAAAATCTTAAAGAAATCGGAACTACACCTTCTATACGAATAAAGCAATTAAGAAGGTTGTTACGAAGTAAAAAAGTAGTCAGAATTTTAGAAGCTCATAATGGTTTAACCGGTCTAATAGTAGAGAATACATACATTGATACTGATAATAAAAGAGAAGAATTTGATGGGATGTGGGAAAGCAGTTTAACTGACTCCGTAAGTAAAGGAAAACCAGATATAGGGACCGTAGATTTTACATCAAGACTTGCTACAATTGATCAAATTTTAGAAGTAACTACGAAACCCATGATTGTCGATGGTGATAATGGTGGTTTACCAGAACATTTTACATTTTTTGTGAAAAATTTAGAACGACTTGGAGTATCTGCTGTAATAATTGAGGATAAAATTGGCTTAAAGAAAAACTCACTATTTGGTACTGATGTAAAACAAAATCAAGACTCAATTGAAAATTTTGCCTATAAAATTAAAATTGGTAAGAAGTCTCAAGTCACTGAAGATTTCATGATAATCGCAAGAATTGAAAGTTTGATTTTAGGACAAGGCCAAGATGATGCTATTAAAAGAGCAAAAGCTTACATAAATGCAGGTGCAGACGGAATAATGATACATTCCAAAGATACAAAGCCAGATGAAATCCTTGAATTTTGTAGAAATTATAATAAATTAGATACCGATATTCCTTTGGTGGTTGTTCCATCAACATATGGCGCAATTACTGAAAAACAATTAAGTGATGCTGGAGTGAGTGTGATTATATATGCAAATCAATTACTAAGATCTGCTTATCCTTCAATGAAAAATGTTGCAGAAACTATTTTACGCTCACAACATGCATCGTCTGTAGATAATGATTGTATGAACATTAAAGATATACTTACCTTAATTCCAGGTGCACAATGATGATCGCACCTGATAATTTTTTCAATTTTTTAATTAAAAACCAAATTGATTTTTTTACTGGTGTACCTGACTCTCTTTTAAAAGATATATGCGCATATATCTCTGATCATAGCACACATTCAAAACATATAATTACTGCTAACGAAGGAAATGCTATCGCTTTAGCAACCGGTCATTATTTATCCTCCAAAAAATTATCATTAGTATATATGCAAAATTCAGGATTGGGGAATGCAATAAATCCTCTAACATCTCTAACAAATTCAGAAGTGTATTCAATACCCGTTATTCTAATGATTGGATGGAGAGGTGCTCCAAATATTAAAGATGAACCACAACATTTACTCCCTGGACAAATCACACCTAAAATATTAGATCTATTAAATATTGATTACAAGATCTTAGATCTTACAAAATGGCAATCACAACTTGAAGATTTAATTGATATTGCAATTACTAAATCATCACCTGTCGCTATATTAGTAGAAAAAAATACTTTTGCTCCTTATAGTTTAAAATCCATTATATCCAGCTTCAATTTATCTCGAGAGCAATCTCTATCTATTATTTTAGCCAACTTACAAGGTGATGAAATCATAGTCTCGACTACTGGTAAATTGTCACGAGAATTATATGAGATAAGAGAACAAAAAAACATGTCTCATAAATTTGATTTTATGTCCATAGGTGCAATGGGTCATGCATTATCTATTGCCTCTGGGATTGCTTTGAACCAACCACATAAAAAAGTAATATGTTTTGATGGCGATGGTTCTACATTAATGCATATGGGTAGTATGGGTGTTACTGCATCACTTAATCATGATAATTTGATCCACATACTATTTAACAATCAAACTCATCAATCGGTTGGTGGGCAACAAACAATTGCAGGTGAAATAGACTATGAGTACATATCCAAAGGTTTAGGTTATAAGAATTATTTTAAAGCTCAAAATATTGACGAGTTGATTAAAGTTATAAACAACATTCCATTATATGAAAATTTGACTTTAATTGAAATAAAAATCAATAATAATTCTCGAAATAATTTAGGACGGCCTACAACTACACCTATTGAAAATAAAGAAAAATTTATGGAGTTCTTATTAGATGGTTGAAAATACCTTATTTTGTAACTTTAATCAATTAGATAGTAAAATTAATAATTATATCAACAATGCAAACCCTAAAAAAATATATCTTCTATGCGGTAAAACTTCATTTATTTCAACAAAATCAAATACCCTCAATGTGTTTCATCAACAAAGAATAGAAAAAATCGAAATTCAACAATCAAATCCTGATACAAGCAATTTAATTAAATTATTATCAATTCATCAAATAACTTCTGATGATATGATTATTGCAATTGGTGGCGGGTCAATTATTGATTATGGAAAGCTAATGATGTACTTTATTGATGAGGCTGATGTCCTTTCTTTCATCAAAGGAAATCATAAACCCAAAATAAAGGATATTCCCTTCCTTGCAATTCCAACCACTTTTGGTTCAGGAAGTGAAGCTACTTCATTTGCTGTTTTATATCATAAAAATGCAAAGTATTCAATTTCTTCTCCTTTATTACTTCCAAAAACTTCCATTATATGTTATGAATTGGGTTTAAGTATGCCTCACAACGTATTAGGGGCAACAATAATGGATGCATTATGTCAGGCCATTGAAGGATTTTGGTCAAAAAATTCCACTGAATTATCTCGAGATTATTCATATCAAGCTCTTAAATTGTTAATACCTCAAATAGAACACATGAAAATTACTAATAAATTCTATCAAGATATATCATTGGCATCAAATTTAGCAGGTAAATCGATTAATATTGCAAAAACTACCGCTGCACATGCTTTATCGTATTATTTTACCATTGAACATAATGTTCCACATGGCAATGCTGTTGGTTTGACAATAGTTCAATTATTCAAACATAATATGGATAAAGTATTTTCTGATGATCTTTCAAATATTGATAGTAGAATGACTTTCAAAAAATTAAATGAATTAATCCCAGATCATAATTATCTTAGTATGTTAATTAATAATATCTCATCAACATTTAACTTAATAATGCCTCTTAGCAGATTACCCACAAAAGTGAATTTTATCGATGTCATAAAAAACGTTAATTTAGAACGCTTAGCTAATAATCCTGTGAAAATTAATCATGATGATCTATTAAAAATCTTAGAAAACTCATGATAGATTTTGTTTTTTGAATATTTCACTCAAAATGTTTTCACTGATAGAAAGACTATCCTTTAATAAATAATTATGGAATTGGTTTTTTGAATATTCAAAAAATTCTTTTAAATTTTCAGTATATATGTGACTTTTATCAATTCTTTCTATTAGTTCTGCAAAATTATTGATTGATAGATTTGAAATTATATTACTCATATCAATCGAGAAACCTCTTCTTTTCTCATACTCGCTATAATCATAGGGTATGATATATATTGGTTTATCCATTAACAAGAAATCGAAAAAAGATCCCGAATAATCAGTAATTAACATATCTATTGTTAATAAATAATTTTGCATTTCAATAAAATCATTGCCTAAGATAAAATATTTAGACTCTAACAATTTATTCAGCTTCATCAATCCATCTTGATCATCATTATATTCATTAATATGAGTTCTAAGAATAAATAGTATATTATTTTGTTCACAATATTCTTCTAGTACTTTTATTTCAAAATCATCAAAAGGGAAAAATTTTGTTGTTTCTATTGATCTATAAGTGGGTGCATACATTATAATTTTAGTTGGTTTGAAATCTAATTTATTCTCAATTCTATTTCTTATTTCTTTTTTTAATAATTCATTATTTTTATTTTTTAATAAATATTCATTCCTTGGGTATCCTTGAATTATTATTTCATCATCAGATAATTTCCATGATTTTTTCATAACTTCTTTCTCGATTTCAGATGATACCAAAAAGTGTGTCCAGTTAAAGTCTTTTTTATTTTGATTTTTAATAGTACTCTCTTTATTCAATAAGCCAATTGCCTTCATAGGAATTCCATGCCATAAACAAACAAATATTTTATTCTTATTATTTTGGAAATAACTTTGAAAATACCCA
>Ga0255766_10005281_pt1 | contig 10769 bp, 14 predicted proteins | sample 071ome_23_FD_179966 | JGI IMG/M metagenome (GOLD analysis project Ga0255766, IMG submission 179966) | Coastal salt marsh microbial communities from the Groves Creek Marsh, Skidaway Island, Georgia - 071403BT metaG (version 2) | ecosystem: Environmental > Aquatic > Marine > Intertidal zone >... | reverse complement strand
ATATTTCAGGATCATTTGTGCTTTTAATTTGATTATTTATTTCTTTAATAAAAGATTCGTTTTTTATAAAAATTTGAATTTTATTTTGAAAAACTTTTATTTTTCTAAAATCAGAGTTGTCTGCTAAAGATTTATATAAATTATCTCCTGATTCTATATTAAAACTTTTTAAATTAAGAGATTTCGCAATATCTTCAAACAAAAAAGGATCTGAATTGTCAAATTTTAAAATATAAGGATATAAATGAATATTGTTTTTTAGTAAAATTTGTTTTAAAGCATTTACCGCATAATGTGAAATTCCTCTACAAGCTAAAACTATAGGACAATTATTATTTGATTTAGACTTTTCAATTAAAGAATAAAGTTCAGACTCTCTTTCAATGTAACCATCATATAAACAAGTTAAATAATTTTTTGTTGAAGATTTTTGATTTTTAAAAAAAATTTGATTAAAGTCTTCATGAATATTAACGTTAAAAAACGGGTAATTAATTTTTTCAACTGTAAAGTCTTTATTTTTAGTAAGTTTACAGTCTAATATAGCATCCGGACCGCTAAATTCAATTATATTTAAAAAATTATCAACAATTTGAGGATCTAAGCTTTGCAGAAAATATGCCTTTAAATTTTCTTTATTTTTTTCAGCATAAGAAACTTTTCTATCTTTATTTTTAAAATATTTTTCTACTATTAAATTACTTAAAAGAAAAGAACTTCCTGGATAATTTTTTTCAGCATTAACATAATAATTTAAAAATATTTCTCTATAAGGTGAATTATAAAATTCTTCAAAAGTAGCAAAGTGATTTAAAAACAAATATTTGCTAGAAAAAACGCTATTATAAGCAATTAGTCTATTTTTTTTAGACGAAAAGCTTTTATTGAACTTTTTTATTTGGCTTATAGACTTTGCAATATTGTTATTCATATTAAATACCTTTATAGGTATATTTTAAAATGTATAGTTTTTTTGTTTAATAATATTATTTGATTCTTCAAGTACAGGTATTAAAAAACTATACATTAAATATTTTTTTTCAATAATTTCTTCATAAGTCAACCATATAAAATGACGATGCTCTTTATGCCCTGTTATTGGATTTTTTTGTATTTTTATATTATTTATATTTTTAAGGAAACCTAAAAACATAAGTAATCCATTGCCACATTTAAATGCATCATTTTCGTTTTTATTATAAAAGCTTTCGAAGTCATCTCTTGTAAGACAACATTCTTCATATGTTTCTCTTAAAGCACAATCAAAAGAATATTCACCATATTCTATACCGCCTTTAGGAAAGTCATATCTGTTTTTATTATCAATTAAAATTAAAAACAAAATATCTTTTTTTAAATCTTGATATTTTCCTGTAGTATTATCTAATACTGGAACTATTCCTGCGCCTGTAATATTTTCTTTCATATTAATACTCGTGATAATTGTCAAAAAAGTCTTCTGGAAAATAATCTTTAGCCCTATTCTTAATCATATTCCAATCCTCGTCTAATATATATGTAATAGCTGTATCATTTTCATTTCTGATGCTTCGACCTAGACTTTGAATTATAGTTCTCGCTGTTTGAGTATCATACCACCATTTCCATTTATGCATTTTTTTCTTTGTTACTTTATCACCTAAGTAAGGATAAGGTATTTTACAAAGTATCTGAAATTCTGAAAGCTTTCCTTTTAAGTCAACGCCTTCAGCCATAGATGGAGACAATAAAACTGTATCATGATTTGAATCGCAATGTTTTTTTAATGAGATATCTCTAGTATCTCCCGTTGCTAAAATGAGACGTTTGTTTTTTATATTATTTTTTATATAGTTTGCAATTTTATTGCTATGCGTATGTATAATTCCTTTTTGTCCTTTATGATTTTCAAGTATCGCATTAATCATCTGTATGAGCTTTGGAAGTGTTTTGTCAATATTTTTAAATGACATACTACCTGCAGGAGAATAAATAACAGGCTTATTTCTGGAATCAAACGGGCTTCCTTTTTTAATTATCGAAGTTTTTTCATAAGGTAGTCCTAATGATATACAAAAGCCTTCATGCGAAACAATTGTTGCTGACATAAAAACTATATAATCAGCATATTGTAGTATATATTCTTTTGCATAAGATGAAATATCGATAGGTTTAAATATAAATTTTCGAAATTTATTTGAATTTTCTATATCAAAGATCCAATTATCTTTATCATAAATTTTTATAAACTCTTTAATTTTTGTTAAATGACTTTGAAGCATTTCAACATGATTTGTTATTTTTTTAAATTCTTCAAGTTTTTTACTGCTGATTCCTAACTTATTTAATTGTAATTGTATGCTTTGAAGTTTATCATCAACTTTTTGTATATACACATCTTTAATCCATTGAAATATTTTAAATTGTGTATTCAAATCTTTTGGAATAGATAGTTTTAATATTTTTTCGGAAAAATATTCTGAAACTGAGATTTCAATAAATCTAGTTAATTCTGATTCAAGATTATGCGCTTCATCAATTATCATAATTTTTTTATTAGGAAGTTTTTTGCTATAATTCTTTTCAGTTAAGAAATAACTAAAATTTGTTATTCCTAATTGATTTTCAATAAATTCTTTCTTTTTTTCTTTATACTTGCATTTATATCCACAACAATCATATTTTTTTGGAAGACTTCCTGATTTTAATGCTGTTTGTATTTCTTTACATGACGCTTTTTTATCAACATCACATATATAATTTGAAGAAGAATACAATGAGTTTAATCCTTTAGGCTTAAAATCTTTAGTATATTGTTCTTGTAATATTTTCTGAGTAGTTAAAAAATAAGTGCCTTGTTCAAATTCGTTGCTTATTTCAGATGAATTTGTCAAATATTTACCAATTGTAAAACCAATTGCAGATTTTCCTACACCTGTTCCACATTCAATTACAGCATATTTTTTTCCAGACTTAAAATCATTTAAAACTTTATTTATAACTTCTTCTTGTATTTCTCTTGACTCTTCATAAGGAAAATATTTAAGCCAGTCTTTTTTAGCTATGTTCAATTTGTTTTATCCTGTTTATTTTAAGTTAAATTTTTATTAAAAAATAACAATAAATTTAAAATTTTACAAATTATTTTTAACAATAGCTTTATGTTTAATCTGATTAAGAATTACTGAAGAATGATCTGGATTATCCACTTTAAATTGTTTTTCATTTCCTTCATCATCCATAACATATAATATATCTTCTTCTCCAAAGGTATCAACTCCTTTTGTAATATCAATATTTCCATAAAATTTAGCTACTTTATGAGACGATACTGGATCTGATATTTTGGATTCTCTTCCTCTACCTATTTCTTCTTTTATTAAATTGCTATAATAAAAAGAAACATCATTTAAATTTTTATAACTAAAATACCGGTTTTCTGTAGAATTGTGAAATTCTTTCAAAATATTTTTAATATTTCCTTGTAAATTTTCCTCAGTGAGCTTAGAATTATATATTAATTCACAAAATTTTTCAAATAGAAACAAAGATTCAGCTTCAGTTAGCATAATCCTACATCTATTAATAGAAAATGTTTTAAATGTATGCTTACTAATCATTATAAAATTAATCTTTCTTTGTTTTTTTATCATCTTTGTCAAAAATATCTACAGCTGCATTAATATATTTGTCAAGTGCAGCTTGGCCTAAGATATATCCAATTTGAATTATACCACTTGTTATAACAACTGTTAATAAAAATGTCAACTCTTCAGGATCTAGTTTAGACTGAAGATGCATTAGCATATAAAGTATTACGCCTTTCCAACCAAGGTCAGCTATTAAATATGCTAAAAATTTTTTACTTTTCATAGGTGATTTATCAAACATTATTTTTATTCCATTAATTCTTAATTTTTAAATAATTATTATATACAAACTATTAATGTGATGCTATGAAAAATAAAATTCCAAAACTTTTTTTTGAAAATGATAATGAAATAGAATTTATTCCTGAAATTGTTGACTGGAATGATCCTACAGTTTGCGTTTTGTGCAGGAAAATAGATTGCATATGCACTATCCAAAAATGCTTATGTAATATTTCTGCAGATAAATGTAATTGGCCTGTTAATAATTGCCCATGCTCTAATTGTTTAGAAATATTGTCTAAATGTAAATGTAACATGAGTGAAAAGAAAGAAAAATAAAAATGTCTGTTTTATTAGATGAAAATACTGTTGAAGCACATATTGCAATAGTACTAACAGACATTATTGGTAGCACAAAATTTGTTCAAAAAAATGGTGCAAGAGTTGCAGCTAAATGGTTTGGCGCTCATGATAAAGCTGTAATGAACTATATTGCAAGACACAATGGTCAATTAATAGATGCTTCTGATGGTCATTTAATGATGTTTGGCGCAGTCTCAGATGCAATTGCTTTTGCTTTTGAATATAAAAAATATCTTCGACAAAAAAAATTTCCTTTTAGAAGTAGAGTAGGAATTCATTGGGATAAAATGCTTATTGTTAAATCTGAAGCTCATATGGTTAGAGCAGGCGGAAAAAGAATTAATTTAGAAGGAATTGGAAAAAATATTGCAGCAAGAACAATGTCAATTTGTGGAGAAGAACAAATACTATTGTCATATTCAGCTTATATGCAATTTAAAAAAACAGGTCACAGAAATAGATATATTCCTAATAAAGCATTATCAGCTTTAGTTGGTCTTTATCAATTTAAAGGTGTTTCAGAGCCAGAAGCAATATATGCTATTGGATTAATACAAGAACAACTACAACCTCCTCCTGATGGTGAAAAAGCTAAAAGGATAGGTGGTGCTAAAAAAATAAAAACACGTTTAAGAGATAAGAAAATAAAAGAATTAATATTCTGGTTTTCTTATAGAATAATTTTTATTGGATTCTGTATGTTTTTATGGGTTTTAATTCAAATGTCAAACAAGTTTCATTCTAATAATATTATTTATGCAATAACAGGAGTTGACTTGAATTATTATCTTGGATGGATTATACCTTTATTTGAAAATATATATGAATTATTAATAAAAATAGTAAAGGCTTTTTAATATGACAAATCAAAAAAAAGAAGACAAGCAAGAACAGAAATCACAAAAACAATTTACTCAAACTGAAAAGGCCAAAAGAGGTTGGTGGTTTAGTGTTATATTCATGATTCTTGTTGTATGTTTAATAATGTTTCTTGCATTTATTCCTTTACAACAGGATAATCGTGATATCATCGTAGGTATGATTGGTATGATTACAGGTGCTATTTCATCAATGCTCTCAATTGCTGCAGGTCGAGATCCATCTGAAGTTGAAGAATTAAAAGACAAATTATCAGCTGCAAATGCTGACAGGGCTGCATTAATAGGACGACTTAGAGACTCTCAAATTCAAATGCAATTACTTAGAGAACAAATATTTGAATTACAAAGTGCTGTTATTGATAAACTTTCATTTTTTCAAGGACAAAGTCCAATTAAAACAAAAGATCGAAGTCAAGTTGTTCTTCATGAAGAAGTTCAAGAATGGTTGCCTAAAATAGACAATTAATATTATAAATCAGCAGCATCTCCACTTGTCATTGCATGACTTGCAGTACCCTCTACTTTCTTTGCAATTGCATTATAGTCATGATTAGTTTTGAGATCATTAAGCTTATTTGGGTTTTTTAGTATATGATCCATAAATTTAATAGCTAAATGCTGAGCTTTGTAATTGTTTATATTGTTAAAGAAATTATGCAACATATTTGTATCGATTTTTTCTATTTTAACATCACCTCCAAAACCACCACATGTTAATATACTATTTGCATCTTGCATATCCTTACTACCTGACACTTTTAATGCGTTATTTACTTCATTTTCATTTTTGTCATTCACAGACTTGTTAGAAGTTTTAAACGTATTAGTTTTATCTGTTATAGGCTTTAATTTTGTAGCTGCAATATCATTAGCTAATTTAATCAATTTAATCTGATCTTCAGAACTCAGTTTATGGAAATTATCAAGTTTTATATCTTTTATACTTAAATTTTTTGTATTAATATCAAAACCAGCCTTTTTTGCTATATTTTTTCCAGAATCTGCTAATAATTTTATTTGTGAATTAACAACTTTTACATCATAAGTTCCAATATCTTCGCCATAATGCCCTTGACCACCATCTTCAGCTATTTGTTTAATCATATTGTCTAAATTTTCATTTTTAATATCATTAATTTTATTTTGCAATTTTTCAGCTTCTCTTTTAAGTTTTTTCTTCTCTGCTCCTGTTTTAGCATTTTTGCTCTTGTTTAATAAATGTTGTCTCGTCTTTTTTGTTATTTTTATAATAGATTTTTTAGCTTCTTTTTTTACATCATCAGGTAATTTATTAGCAACATCTTTAATTTTTAAAATATTTATTTTTTCAACGTTTTTAATATCATGCGGTGTGACACCTTGTAATGTTTTATCTAATGTATAAGTTATAGCACCTTTTTCCGGATCAGTATGATTTTTAAAATCCGAAGGAGATATACCATGTCCTATTGATCCACCTATTATGAGTAATATTTTTAAAACAACCATTGATGCTGCTATAGATATTGTATAATTTGAATTTTTAGTTTCTGGTAAAGACTCATCATCATCTGGATTTATTTTTTCGCCTGTTTCTTTTTTAAACTTAAATATGTTTTTAAATTTTTCAACAATTCCAGCTTCATCTAATCTATATACATTATTTAAAAGATACTCATTATTTTCTATTAACATTCGACTGTCAATTAAGTCTATTTCTCTTTTTAATTCTAAACAACTTTCAAATAATTTTTGATAATCAAAAATATTTTCTTCTTTTTTCTTCTTTCTTATAACATTATTTTCGTTTAAGATATTATTATTATTAATATTATTTTCAATATTTATATATTTATTCCAGTTATTAACTAGATCATAATAGTCTTGTCTTTTCATTTGATAAACCTTTGTTTTTTTATAAACTAATTATTTAAAACAATAAATAAAATTTTATAATATTTCTTTATAAATAAACAAATCGTTATTTTTTATAAATTCTATTACATGACTATTTAACTTATAATATCCTTTTGAAAAAGGACTATTAAACCATTCTTTACCTTTATCAGCTATTGACATATTCTGATAAAAGTCATCTTCAAATTGCGGTGTTAAATTAGGAAATTCTTCAGGATCTAAATTATCATTTTCGATGTCTAATTGAGCAAATTTAACATCATCTCTTCTGTTAAAATAATTTCTCCATAGATTTTGAGCCTTTTCCTTTATTTCAAATCTATCAGCGCATAATAAAGAATTATCATTTGATACAAATTCTATGATTATGTCATACATTAAAGGTCCAAGATTATATTTGACAAATTCAGTATGCTCGATGACGTAACAACCTCTTTTTATTCCTTCTTGATCTGTTACTCGACTGTAAGGAAATTTTTTAAATAAAATATAAGCAACTTCATCAATTTCTTGATGACTATTAGAATCTACAAAATTAGCTATTAAAGCAAACTCATTGCCTTCTTTTGTAATCATAATTTTTAATTTTTGATCAAATTTTTTTAATGTTACATTTATTGCTCTTTGTATTTGCGAATTTATATCTAAAAATTCAGTATTTTCCTGAATTAAAAAATTATTCCAGTTATTAACTAGATCATAATAGTCTTTTCTTTTCATTTATTAAACCTTAAATTTTTTATAAACTAATTATTCCACCAGTCGTCAAACGATCCCCATTTTATTCTTTCGTAAATTGAATCCGGAATACTTCCAGTACAATCATAACTAAACCATTCACCATTTAGCCTATAAGAAGATAATCTTTCATGCAGTATTTTTTCTTTCCACCCTTCACCTTTAAACTCGGCTATTAATTTTAGCTTATTAGGATTACCAGTTTGAAGCTGTTTTAATCTTTTATGAGGATCCTTAGATCTACCTATTTTTATCATTCCAGTTACATCTGATTGAATTATATATAAATCGTCATTTTGCATTATCTTATCCTTTTTATAAATAATTATAAAATATTTTCTTATAAAATAAAAATACAGAAAGGTTTATAATGAAAAAGATTTTGTTAATTTTAATGCTTTTATTTCCAAACATATGTTTCTCTCAAGTAAATATTGAATCTGTTAGAGATACTGCTAAAAAAGAAAAACCTGTTTGGGGTGAAATTAAAGGTGGCTTGGAAATGCAAAAAGGAAATGTTAACATCTTGGCTTACGACTTAGATGTTTTAACACATTTTCAATCAAGCAATCATCACATTTTTTTGCAAGGCAAAACTACTCAAGGAAAACAAGAAAAAATAAAATTTAAAAATGCTTCTTTCGCACATCTTCGATGGACATGGATGCCTTGGAAATTAATAGGTGGTGAACTTTTTACGCAAATTCAGCATGATCAATTTAAATCCCTAATAGTAAGACAACTCAACGGTATAGGATTAAGATCAGAATTTTTTCACTTTAAAACTTTTGTAATGAGTTTAGGAACAGGTGCAATGACTGATTTTGAAAAACTTACAGGGGGAGAAGAATCAATAAATATACGTAGCACTTCTTATCTTTCTTTAGCAAAAACTTTCGACGAAAAGAAAAAGAATTTAATCCTGTTAACGCTTTATTATCAACCCTTATTTGATAATCCTAAAGACTATAGAATCAATCTAGAAGCTAACGTCAGAACAGTTTTGATATCTTCTTGGAATATTTCTTTAGACAATTCTATAAATTATATGTATGATACAGTTCCAGCAGCTGAAATTCAAACAAATGATTTATCAATTAAAGCAAATATTGTTTACGAATGGTAAATCTAATTTGTTATAGCTTTATAAAATTCTGATACGAATTTTCTATATCTTTCTTTATCTAAGTCTTTCATTATATTAACGCCTCTATGCCTACTTAAAAAGTCTCTAACCAATTCATTATCCATATCAGACTTAGTTGTTGTAAATGTATCAAGATATTCTTTTCTAAATAAATCAACAACAGTTTGCAATACTGCATAAAACTCTTTAGGATTTAAATAATACATTACTACTTTAAGATCAATTTTGTGTGTAATCGAATACATCCTAAATCTTCTTAACTGGCTTGCTGAATATCCACTATCTCCTTCTAAACCAGCTGTTCCATAATCTTTTGATAAATGAGAATTTATATTTTGTAAAACATGCATCATTTCATGCTTAATAGAACTATAAAACTCTGTGTTTTTTCTTAAAGGATATTCTCTAGCTTTTTTACTATCTAAACCTACAAAATTATCAAAGCCTAAAGTTCCATAATATTTCATTACAACTTCATAATATGCTTTGCCACTTTCTGTATTAGGTAATCTATCATTTCTTAAAGAAACAGCAGCATGCGCACTTTTATTTTCAGCTTGATCAACTACAAACAATCTTAAAACTTTATCGTCAAACTCAAAATCAATTAAAGCAAAATATTCTTCACCTTTAGAAACAATAGGAAATATATCTTCTTGCGTCTTGCTTGAAAACACTATATCTTTATTATTTTTACTTAATAGTCTTATTATATAACTAAAATCTGATAATTGACTTCGACGATTACTATACGCACTAAAAAAACTATCTGCCATTTCTTTAGCTTTAACGTTGCTATCTTCTAATTTTTTTCTAAAATTTTCTTCTGAATAACTATTACTATCAACAGAATAATTTCCAATATACACGCTTCCATTCATGCACTTTACATGAAACATTACATCACAACATAAATCTAAAAGTTTCTCTTCAACCTTTAATTTTCCTCTAACTTCTTTTAAAAGAAAATCTTGAACATATTCTTTTATTAATTTATTAAACATTATAAATCACTTTATTCTTTATTTTCTATATAATTTAATATTTCTTCACAAGAATTTAACTTTTCAATTTCCTCTAAAGAAATACCACCACAATTCTTTATATAATCAAATGCACCTCTATGCAATTCTAAACAGTCAGTTACAATGTCTTTTATCTTCTCACATTCTGTTTTAGCTAACTCTACTTTTTTCTCTCCACACGATATTGTTGAAGCTAAGAAAAATGTAATACATAACATTATTTTTTTTAACATTGTAAATTCTCTTTCACTATTCTACTATAAATATCATGCATTACTCAATAACACAAACAGAACTTACCTGTATTAATATTCTTATCAAAGTCTTAGAAGAAGCTATCAATAGAGAATGCTTCAACGAAGAAGAAATTCAAAAAATTTTAAAAACTGTTAAAAAATTAAATAGTCAATCCTAGACATCGATCTCAATTATATTTTCATCTAAACTTTCAATATACATCAAAATCTCAGGCTCGTTTTTATAATAAGCATAAACTAATGGACTTTCAAAGTTTTTCCAATCTCCATCAACAAAATTACCTTTTTCAGCAGCATTTAATATTGCTGAAAGTTGATATATGTCATCTGTTGGATCATCTTCTGTATATTTTTTTGTGTTTTTAAATTTTTCCTGTTCTTCTTCAGACATAGCAGCAAAAGGAGGATCATACATAACATCTTCCCAAGATTCGTCACTAAAATCCATTTTAACAGCTTCAAGATTAAATTCAGAATCTGCCCTTCTCTTATACCGAGTCCAAACCTTTTCAGCTTCAGGAGATACGTCTGCTCTATCACTCATTAAAGCGCCATTTAATTTACAACTAATAATCTCTAACCCTAATTCATAAAGTAATGGACCAAATCCA
>Ga0255766_10005280_pt1 | contig 10771 bp, 9 predicted proteins | sample 071ome_23_FD_179966 | JGI IMG/M metagenome (GOLD analysis project Ga0255766, IMG submission 179966) | Coastal salt marsh microbial communities from the Groves Creek Marsh, Skidaway Island, Georgia - 071403BT metaG (version 2) | ecosystem: Environmental > Aquatic > Marine > Intertidal zone > Salt... | reverse complement strand
CGCTTGTTCTTTTCCTGTTCCAAGGTCTTTTGCATTTACATTTACAATTCCGTTTGCGTCAATATCAAAAGTTACCTCTATTTGTGGAGTACCTTGTCTTGCTGCTGGTATATCAGTAAGTGTAAACTTACCTAGTGACTTATTGCCAGAAGCCATTTCTCTTTCTCCTTGTAGTACATGTATTTCTACTTGAGTTTGATTGTCCTCTGCAGTTGTAAATGTTTCAGACCTTTTTGTAGGAATTGTTGTATTTCTTTCAATCATTTTGGTCATGATGCCACCCTTTGTTTCAACACCAAGTGTTAGGGGAGTAACATCTAATAACAGTACGTCCTTAACATCACCTTTAAGAACTCCAGCTTGAATTGCTGCACCAGAAGCAACTACTTCATCAGGATTTACTCCTTTATGAGGATCTTTTCCTGTAAGGGATTTAACAAGCGCTTGAACTGCTGGCATACGTGTTGAACCACCAACTAAAATAACATGATCAATGTCGCTGTAATTTAATCCTGCATCAGATAGTGCATTTTCTACAGGGCTTTTTGTTCTTTCTACTAAATCAGCAGTGATTTTTTCAAATTCAGACCTACTTAATTTTTCTAATAAGTGTTGAGGACCTGAATCATTAGCTGTGATAAACGGCAAGTTAATCTCAGTTTCACTTGTAGATGAAAGTTCAATTTTTGCTTTTTCTGCTCCTTCTTTAATTCTCTGTATTGCCATTTTGTCATTTGAGATATCAATTCCAGTTGATGATTTAAATTTTTCAATCAACCAATCCATTACTCTTTGATCCCAGTCATCGCCACCAAGTTTAGAATCCCCTGATGTTGACTTTACTTCAAAGACACCTTCTGAAATTTCTAGAACAGAAACATCGAATGTTCCACCACCTAAGTCAAAGACTAAGATTTTTTGATCTTCATTATTTTCAAGACCGTATGCAAGAGATGCTGCTGTTGGTTCGTTAATGATTCTAAGAACATTTAACCCTGCAATTTTTCCAGCTTCTTTTGTAGCTTGTCTCTCCGCATCATTGAAGTAAGCAGGTACAGTTATAACTGCTTCTGTTACGTCTTCACCCAGATATGATTCAGCATCTTTTTTTAATTTTTGAAGTATTCTGGCTGATATTTCTTGAGGTGTGTAATCTTTACCTTCAAAAGTTTCTTTCCAATTTGTTCCAATGTGTCTTTTTATTGAACGTATAGTGTTGTCAGGATTTGTTATTGCTTGTCTTTTTGCAAGCTCTCCTACAAGAGTTTCATTTCCTTTAAATGCAACTATTGATGGAGTAGTTCTATTTCCTTCAGCATTTGCTATAACTGATGGTTCTGCACCTTCAAGTACAGCAACAACACTATTTGTAGTTCCTAGGTCAATTCCTACTGCTTTTCCCATTTTTTATCCTTTCTAAATAATTAATTTAACTCTTGTTCTCTTGGAAGATGTCCTCTGACTCTTGGATAGGAGACAGGGGAATGCAGAAAACAATATTTCTTCTTGTTGTACATACTTATTACTGTTTCACAACTATCAAAACCACAAACTCTGCCTGTTGTGTATCTTTTTGATCTTCTAACACCAGGCTTAACTTGTGAAGCTGTTAATGTTCCACTCATTATTACCTTTCTATCTATTAATAATTTATCATATAATCTAAGTAAATAAACTTAGATATTTAATATATTTATATCATACTCTGGTTTTTATGTACAAATTTTAAAAATTTTTTTTATTTTTATGATATTTAGCCAACAAATAAGCAAACTGATAATATGTATGAATGAACAATTCAAATATTCATATAGTTGGATTAGGACATTTAGGTACTGCTTTTTTTGAAGGCCTTTATTCAAATATAGATGAATCTAAGATTTTTTTGTATGACGAGTCTCGTGATCGTATAAATTTTTTTAAAAATAATTTTGAACTAACAGTTAATTCTGAGATAAAAACAATAGAACAAGGTATTTTACTACTTTGCATCAAACCTCAAAACGTATCTCACTTTTTTGAAGTAAATAGTTCAAACATTGGTCCTGAAGTTTTAATTTGTTCACCAGTCGCTGGTTTAGAAATTGATAAAATTGAATCCAATTATAAAAATAAAATCATCAGAGTCATGCCAAATTTATTAATTGGACAGAATAATGGTTTCATTCCGTATGCAAAAAATTATAAAGAAGATTACTTAAATTTTGAAGCTAAAACTCTAAGTTCGCTTGGAACAATAAAAGAGTTTAATGAGCAGTTGTTTCCTGTCTTGACTGCATTGTCTGGAAGTGGTCCTGCCTGGTTTTATGAGCTTTCAAAGAGTCTTGTTTCTGCGGGAGTTGAACTTGGTTTACGCAAGGATGATGCAGATTTATTAATCAAAGAGCTAATAAAAGCCTTACCTAATTTAGTGAACCAATCTGATTCTTTTGATTCTTTAGTAGAGAGAGTTAAGTCACCAAATGGAACAACTGAAGCAGGTATCAATTCGCTTATTGAAGATTCCTTTGATAAAATTATAAAAAATGCAATCCAAAAATCATCTAATCGGTCAATTGAAATCTCAGAAGAATTAAAAAGTGAATAATTTACTTAAAAAGCTAAAAGCAAATGACTATGTTTTATTGTTTTCAGCCGGTGCATCTATAGGAACATTATTTTTATGGGCAGCAAGCTATATATTTCCTGAAGGTGAGATTATTGAAGGTAGAAGAGTGTTTGAAAACATTCCTAAAGTACTTCAATATATATTTTATGTATTAAGTTCTGCTTCTATTTTTATTTCAGGATACTTATTTTCATTAAGAGTTAAAAATTGGAATCGTGGTAAATCTGAAAAAAGAAATACTACATTAGGCTCACGAATATCTAGCTTGTTTGACGGTTTATTAATGAAGACAGTCCTTCGTTTTAAAGCTGCAGGTTTAATGCACTCACTAATATATATGGGCTTTTTAGGATTATTTGCAGGAACAATAACTTTAGAGATACATCACCTTATGCCTCCATCCTTAAAATTTCTACAAGGATCTACCTATATGGTTTACTCATTCACATTAGAGTTAGCAACGATTGCATATTTGTTTGGATTATTTTGGGCGTTAACAAGAAGAGTTGTTGGCACAGAATATAGGATAAAAACAAAAACAACTATCGATGACTATCTAACATTATCTCTCCTTATCTTCATCGGTATTTCTGGAATAACAACTGAAGCAGGACGTATAGCAGTTGAGAATTTCCCTGAGTATGAAAAATGGTCATTTATTGGTTATTTTGTAGCAAGCACTGTTGAAATATCAAATCCTGTAGATTTTCACCGAATTTCTTGGGTTCTACATGTTGTTTCATTTTTTGCATTTTTGATAATTATGCCACTTTCAAAGCTACGTCATATTATTACTTCTCCAATAAATATGTTTATGTCACCTAAAGTTCGACCAAAAGGTGCGATGAGAGATATTGGGAATCTTATGGAAGCGGAGGATATTGATTCAGTAGGAGCTGAAATTATTGACCACTTCACATGGAAGCAATTAATGGATTTAGACGCTTGTACAGTTTGCGGAAGATGCACCTCCGTCTGTCCAGCAAATCAAACAGGTAAATCTCTAGATCCAAGAGAAATCATATTAAAGGTTGGACAAGTAATGTCTGAATCTGGAGACCCTGCTGTAACTACCACAGTTACTACTCCAAAAGTATTAAAAGTAAATTCAGACAATGTTTTTGAACGTATTACCTCAGAAGAACTCTGGGCATGTACATCATGTAAAGCATGCGATGAAATCTGTCCTGTAAATATTGAAATCTTAGACAAAATATTAGATATGAGAAGACACTTAGCTCTGATGGCATCTGATTTTCCTTCAGAGCTAGGTAAAGCATATGTTGCAATGGAAAACTCATCAAATCCATGGGGAGCATCTCAAAATGATAGGTTAAATTGGACAAAAGATCTAGATTTTGAAGTACCAGTAATTGATGAAAATAATTATGAAGAGTATGACTATCTGTACTGGGTTGGCTGCGCCGGTGCTTTTGATGATAGAAATGCACCAGTTACAAAAGCAGTAGCGACATTGTTAAACAGAGCCAATGTCTCTTTTGCTGTTTTAGGACCAAAAGAAGTATGCACAGGTGACTCTGCAAGAAGAACCGGAAACGAATTTGTTTTTCAACAATTAGCTATTCAAAACATTGAAAACATGAATAATTTGAAAGTTGATAAAATTATCACTCAATGCCCACATTGTTTTAATACAATTGCAAATGAATATCCACAATTAGGCGGAAATTACCAAGTTATCCATCACAGCCAACTTTTAACTGAATTGGTTCAGTCAGGCAAAATTGAAGTCGGAACAAGTGATAAGCCATATAAAATTACTTACCACGATTCATGTTATTTAGGTCGACATAATGATATTTATACTGCACCAAGAGAGATTGTTGGATCTATAGGTGGAATAGAGATTAGAGAGATGAAAAGACAGGGAACACAGAGTTTTTGCTGTGGTGCAGGTGGCGGAAGAATGTGGATGGAAGAGTCTGTTGGTAAAAAAGTAAATATTGAACGGTCACAAGAGGCTATAGATACAGGTGCAGATGAAGTAGCTGTTGCTTGTCCATTTTGCTACATCATGATGGATGATGGCGTAAAAGAACTAGGTTATGGCGACAGTGTTAAAGTCCGTGACGTCTCGTTAATTTTGCTAGATAATCTGAAAAAAGACTAGCTATTTTTACCCATAAAAAATCTTTTCATATCACCCTGGGAACTTCTTATGCTGTATAAAACATAGATTGCAGTTGTTAAATTTCCTAGTGTCAACATAAATAAAGTCCAAATAACTGCGTGTTTCGTTTTCTCTTTGTAAAACATCCATAAACAAACAAAAATAAAACCAGCATACAAATCTACAAGTGAGACAATTCCCCAGGGTAATTCTTGTATTGACGACTGAAAAATTGGCACTTCTGATTGAGCCCAAATAATAACTGTTGCCATTGATATGGCTGATATATATGAAATTAATTTTGTTATAGTCATAATGTAGATTTTAAAAGGAAATAATTTAAATTGACTGAAAATACAATAATTGCAAAAATTTTGAGACTTGATAAAGGAGTTTATAACGAGATTATTACTTATCCTTCTTCACTCCAAAAAGGTATAGCAATATGGACTACTGCAACTATTCTTATAACACTTAGTGCAGTTCGTTTTTTTACTGGGATTATTGATTATCTTGAAGTTAACCTTTATTTTTTTGGTGAGGAGGCATCTTCAGAAGAACTTTTGATGTTACAAACATTAATTGATGAGCTTCAGGTTGAATTTCAACAATCAACATTTACCTCTTTGATTTCATCATTAATAGGTTCAGTCTCAGCTTCAGTAGTTGGAGTGTTAATTGTTTTTGTAGTTTTAAAATATTTATTAAGAAAAGAGACTCGGCCTAAAGATCTTGCAGTTATATATTTATACTCAAGTATTCCAGGATTACTAACAATTCCTGCAATTTTTGTTTCTAGTTTATTTTTACAGGGGTTGCTTCTATTTATTACTGCAATTTATTCCTTTGTAACACTTGGATCGGGGTTAAAGCAAGTATATTTCTTGAGAAATATTGAAGTTATTTTACTACTTGTATCAATTACATTTGGCTCAACTATTTTGTCGTACACTTAAGATGATTGCAGGTGTAATTCTCGCTGCAGGAGATTCTTCTAGGATGGGGTTTCCAAAACAGCTTGCTCAAGTAAAAGATAAGCCATTACTAGAACAAGTTATTGAAAAGGTTAATAAGCATTTCGAACATTCTTCAGTTGTTTTAGGCTCTGATAATGAAACAATTACAGAAAAGATTAACTTTTTTAATTCAGATATCTTAATAAATGAAAATTGGTCAGAGGGAATCGTTTCATCTATGAGAACAGCATTATTTTTTTATCAAACTCAAAAAGATGTTGATAATATTGTGTTTTTCTTAGGTGATCAACCTGAAATAAAAACTTCTGTTATAGATTCAATAATTAATACTAAAACTGATGGTGATGAGATTTTGATAAGTCAATACAGGTATAAGCACGATTTTCCAATTTTAGTTCCAAGAATGTTTTGGAATAAGTTGGAACTACTTACTCAAGAGGATTCACCTGAATTTGAAAATGCTGTTTATCAAGATTTAGATTTAATAAATTATTTTTTGTCTTCTGAAATAAAAGTCAAAAATGTTAACTTTAATTTTTTAAGCCCTAAAGACTATAATGAAGAAAAAGATTTTTAAGAGTTTTTTCTTAGTTTATTTACCGATCTTAGTTCCATTGTTTTTTGTACAAAAATACCTAAACTAACAGCTATAGCTGCACCAGCAAGTGAAAATTGATTTATTAAAAATACAGATGTAATTAAAAACGTCAAAGTGTTCATTAGTCTGGCTTTAGTATGGCTTAAAATAGAATCTTTAATTAATAAGAAATGACGAGTCCAAAATGTTAAAAAGAAAAACAAGTACCCTAACAACATAATCAACATCGGCTGATAAGCATTTAAAAATTCATTACTTCCTAATGTTGATATTAGAATCTCACCTCCAAAGAAATATGTTAATGTCAATAATGCTGAGATAGGTATAAGCACTTTTGTTGTAAGAAAATTGAATTTAAAAGAAATATCTTGTTTTAACTTATTTAGCATCCAAGGACTAAATGCAGCATACATATAATTTACTGGCTCAAGTAATTTCTTTGCAAACTGATAAACTCCAACATCAAAAGAATTTAAATAGTAACCAATTATTAGGATATCTAAATTTGACGGAATAACTCCGATTGCTTGGTCGATTCTTAACTTTATAAATGAATTTTTAATTAATTTAAAGAATTCATTAAATTGTATTTTTGAATCGAGTTGAAAGTGATAGTATTTTTTTACAAAAAAAATAGACACGACACCTGAAAATATTGAGTAGGTTGATATTGCTAAAAAGTACATTTCTACAGTTGGATTAAAAATCAAAAAAGTAATAACTAATAGAAATCTAATTACAACAGTTCCGCTTTCAAAGTATGAGTACAATTTTAAATTACCAATATGAGTAAAGTAACCTTTAAAAACTTCTGTGTAATTTGTTAATATTCTAGAAAAAACAAAAATAAAGATAACAACACTATATTGATTAAAGTTAAGTGATAAAAAATCATCCAAAATACCAATTGTTATTATTACCAGAACAAAAGAGGTCAATCCTAAAATAGTTTCAAGTTTAAAAAAATTATTAATTTGTATTCTTTTGTCCTTCTCAGCATAAAGTAAGACTAGGTCAGAATTTCTAGAACTTAAAAGTCTAAAAATAGTTGCTGTTATTGCTAAGTACAATGCAATAATTCCATAATTTGATGGTCCTAAAATTTTTGCAGTAAAAGAAACTTGTAAAATTGAAATTACTGCAATAGATCCCTGAGAGAATATTAATTCTTTAGTTTCTTTAAGAAAATTTTTCATCATTAGTAAATAAAATTACATTTCATTTACTAATTCTATCCCTAGACACTCTGAAATAATTGTTAAATTTTGAATAAAACAGCTCACAATAAATAGATCATTAGAAATTTCTTCTGGAGTTTTGTTATCTGAAAATATTTTTTCAGCATTATAAAAACTATTGAATTCCTGACATATTTTATACAGATATTCAGCAAGGTGATGGGGTTCATTATTTTGTAATGATAATTTAAAGTAGTACTCAAATTTAATTAACTCTAATAAAAGTTTTCTATTGTTCTGATTAGAGTGGCTAAAAACTAAACTACCTTTGTATTGTTGCAACAATTTTTTTGCTCTTACTTGTGCATACTGAATGTAAACTGCTGACTTACCATTAATATTTGTAAATTTTTCAACATCAAAACTATAATTTTTCAATCTACTGTTGGATAAATCTGAGTAAGTCAGTACAGCTTTAGTCAAACTCGTTAAATTTTCATTACTATTTTTATTTTTTAATTGATTTTCAATATCTTGATATAGTTGTGAAAGCTTGTAGTTTCCTCCGTCTCTAGTTTTTAAAGGTTTTCCATCTTTACCATTAATAGTGCCAAATCCTACATGTTCAAATTTTGCATTAGATAATGAAAATAATTTAATCAATTTAAATAGTTGTTCAAAATGTTGGTGTTGTCTCTGATCAACCACATATACATATCTATCAGGATTTAATTTAGATTCTCTATCAATGATTGTTGCTAAATCAGTTGTCATGTATATATATGAACCATCAGATTTAACTAGTATTGCAGGAGGATCTTGGTTATCGTTTGCAACAATAGCTCCTTGGTCTTCTTTGACTAAATTTTTTTTCTTAAGATTGTTCATCATATCTGGAATTAATGTCACAACATCGCTTTCGCCTTTATATAAATCAAATTTAAAATTCATTTTTTCTAAAAAACTTATGAGGTTTTCTGTTGAAATATCGTATATGATTTTCCATTTTCTAATTGCTTCAGAATCTTGAATGTTTAATTTTTTTGTATAATCATGAGCTTTTGATTTAAAATCTTTATTATTTTTTGCAAGCAAGGCAGCTTCTGGATAAATAATTTCTAGGTCTTCACTTGTTATGTTATTTATGTTAAGTTTTTCATTATCAATATATGCTAGAATTAGACCAATTGGCATTCCCCAGTCACCAAAATGAATATCAGATATAACTTTATAACCCGATAATTTATATATATTTTCCAATGCTCTACCTATAGTTAATGTTCTTAAGTGCCCAACATGAAGCGATTTGCCAATATTTGCACCTCCATAATCTATAATTACTGATCCAGATTTAAATTTAAGACTATTTAATATATGCTCTGTATCATTTGATAGGGTTTTTTTAAAATATCTATCATTGAGAATTATATTTATAAAGCCTTGTTCGGTTATTTCATGATTTTCAATAATCTCTGCTTGTCTTAACTTTTCTGAAATAGTTTTTGAAATTTCATTGAAATTTTTATGATTTTTTAATTGTATGAGTTGATTAAGTTGTATATCAACATTCTCAAAACTCGAAAAGTTTGCTGTAAAATTTATATTTACATCGTAAGATTCCAACGAATCTTGCAGTGATTTTTCTAACTCTTGTATGTTTTTATTCATTTAGATAACTAATCTTAATTTCATTGTTAAATAACAATATAATATTCATTATGAGTCGATTTAGTAGTAAATACAATAATTTACAGAATTACTTTGTTGTTATATTACCTACTTTTTTGTACTTGTTTTACATAAAAAAAATAGTGTATCCACTTAACTATCAACAGGATGATGTAAGAGAGTTGTATATATCTGAATATTTAGACTTTGCATGTATCGTTAATAAAGGCGACAACCATCCACTGTGGACATATTTAATATGGTTTTTTTCAAAATTTAGCAATATTGAACTTGGTTACTTAGTTTCCTCTTTAAATATATTTTTTCTTATAACTTCACTTTATTTTATAGTTCAATTTTTTATCGAAAAGTTTAACAAAAATATTGCAATTTTAATATCTATTATCTTTGTCTCTTCACCTACAGTATTAACCTATTCTGTTTCCTTAAAACAGTATATGATAGAGCTTTTGTTTAGTAGCTATTGTTTATATGTATCAAGAAATAGCGAAAGCTTACAAAAAAGTTTTAATTCAATAAGTTTTTACATAATTTCAATATTGATGATTTTGGGATCTTTAGTAAATGCCGGAGTATTTTTTATACTAATGTTTTACTTTCTTATAAAAGATAAGTTTGATTTCGTAAAATTAAAGTACTTGCTTGTAATTGTTCTTCCAGCAACATTTTATATTGAAAGAATTGTTGACAAGGTGACTAGAGATGCATATGGATCATATTGGGAAAACTTTTTTATAGTTTCATCAAAGGCAGGTAATTTAATTGAAAATTTCATATTTATATTCAATATGCTTTTTAAATCTTATTTGGGTATTTTTTACAGAGATCAACTTGTATACCTATTGATACCAATACTATTTGGAATAATTTTTTACAAAGTTAAATTAAATTTATTTCCAAAATTAGTTTTCTTATCTTTTTTAGTTTTAAATATTTTAAAACTATATCCTCTTGGCACAGGAAGAACAGATATTGTACTATTTCCTTTTGTCCTAGTCTTTATCGCAAGCATACTTTCTAAAGTCATCGAAAAATTTAATAGTTTATTTTTTTACTTATTGACTTTTGTAATAATAATTTTTGCAATTATTAATGTAAATCCATTTTACAAACAAGAGCAAGTTGACTCTGCTTTAATACAGATACAAGAATCTATGGATAGAGAAGTAAGCATTGTCATTGCAAAGGAACAATTTCCAAGCTTTGAATACTATGGTCGTACAGTTTTTGGTTCAAAAACTCTTTCTGTAAATAATTGCAAGATATTAAAACCCGATATTGAATATTTTGTAATTGGAAGCAAGGACATAGTTAATCAACAAGTAATTGAGAAATATTCTTCTATATACAATAATTCAGAAATAATTATTTTAGGAATTGCTCTAGAATCATACGGAATCTACAAAGATATCGAAGAAGCAATTATTTTAAAAGGTTATACATTACTTAGCTCGAGCCAATACCCTGATGGAATTTATTTAAATACTTACAGGCTGGATAGCTAGTAATGAAAATTAAAAAAAGTTTACATTTTTTATTAATAAAAGTTAATAACTTTTTTGAAAGAAATTTTTCTCCCGTTATATTTTT
>Ga0255766_10005277_pt1 | contig 10778 bp, 10 predicted proteins | sample 071ome_23_FD_179966 | JGI IMG/M metagenome (GOLD analysis project Ga0255766, IMG submission 179966) | Coastal salt marsh microbial communities from the Groves Creek Marsh, Skidaway Island, Georgia - 071403BT metaG (version 2) | ecosystem: Environmental > Aquatic > Marine > Intertidal zone >... | reverse complement strand
CAAAAGGAGTTATAAACCAAACATTGGAGATGTGGGTAAAGACTTCCGATGGAAGTGGTAGGTTATATACGAAACCTTGGAATGGTAGTGGTAGATATAATGTATGGATGTGGCCTACTGGATTTTATTTGTTAGTCGGAACTGGGGTTTCTTCAGGTCCAGATACATCATCTTCATTAAATTTTTCCGAAAGTATTGCTGATGGAAATTGGCACCAACTTGTTTGTTGGATGAACAGCACAACAATGGGATATTCTATCGATGGAAACAGAGTAACTGGTCAGCAAACACACGGATTGCCAAATTATGCCAGTGACTATGGAGATGCAAATCTCCCGCAAGGATATATGACACTATATCCTTATGGTAATGGGTGGGGTGGAAATACTGGATTTGGCATTCAAGGAAATCTTTCTATATTCAGACATTATAGTAGAGTTCTTAGTGCCGAAGAAATCCAAAGAAACTTTATTGCTCTACGTGGTAGGTTCGGTTTATAAATACTCAATAAAGGCGTAAGTATCAAATGGCGAATTCTGATAAGGATATCCTTATAACGCCTAATAAAGGCACAGGGTCACTTCCAGAGATTAATTTTGTCGGACAAGGAAACAATCCGATCAAACTTCGTGTGCTGGATGATAACACTGTTTCTTTTGAGGGGTCTCAAGGTCAGTTATTTGCAATTGATAATAACCTGACGACGGGAACTATCTTTGCAGCATCGGATGTATCTGGTGTTCCATCTATTGCAGTAGAGGCAACTGGTCAGGTTCGTCTTGCATATTACAATGGTTACACTGAAATTGGTGGATCTTTTACCAGTGCTTTAGGAAGTTATAAACTAGATGTTGTAGGTTCTTTAAGAACATCATCTAAGTTAGTAGCACAAAACGGAACTGGTGCTGACTGGGATAGAACAGAAATTTATTCTGATGGCACCACTTCATACTGGGATGCACATGGTGCCGAGTATGGAATGTCCCTCAGATTTGGTGGCACTGATAGAATTAGAATTGAAACTTCTGGTAAAGTAAAACTTGGTTCTATCAACAGATCTATCACCACTGATAGTAAGATGACAACCCTCAATGTGAGGGGTGGTGGTTATAGTGGATCTGTTGGAACTTCTACTGCTGCTATTAAGATTTTCCCAGCAGGTGGCGGGTCAATTGGAAGAACTAATAATTACAATTGTGGTATTGCATTCCAACACTTAGATCCAGCGAATAGTTCATGGGGAGAAAGTTATTATGGTTCTCAGTCTTGGATTGGACAAAGAACTTATGATACCCCAGGACAAGAAAGAGATTATCTAGTATTTGCTACTAATAGTGGAACTGGTGCTGGTTCAGAACCAACTCCAAGAATGTCTATCAGTCCATTTGGTGATGTTTATATTGGAGACAACTCCTTTGGAACTAGCTACAAGTTAAACGTCAGTGGAAACATTAACTTCACTGGCGAACTATATCAGAATGGATCACTATTCGAAACACTACCACAGCAAGATGCCAATACCGATGGTGCTGTTCTAAGAACTAGATGGAATGGTTCCAAGTATGTTGCATACTGGACACACGATCTGGACGCAAACTACAGACTAGAGAACCCAGATCAATGGCCATTCCGTTATATCATTAACAGAGGATACACAGTTGCTGGTTATAAGAACGCTTCTCCATGGAGAAACGGAAATAGAACTTCCCACCCATCTGATGTTACTATCTCTCTTGGTGATATCATTGACAGAAGTGCAGCATACATTGGTGGTTCTCATAATGGTGTTAACCTCTTCGTTTACAACTGCGCTAACTCTTGGTTACCAAATGCTTCGAACACATGCTCGTTCAGCATGATCACAGAAACCAACAGAGGTCAGAACTCTTCTTGGAATGATACCAGAGCAAGAAGATACTCTGGTGCATGGCAAGACTTCCTAGGTAACCAGTGGAAAACAAATGGCGGTAGAAACAGAGCATATATCACATCTGGTAATGGCAATACATCTCGCCATGACTTGAATACCGAGTCTATGCTTTCAGAAGTTGGTGGTAACGTTAACCACGTATCACACGCAGAAGGCGAATACTACGCTTGGGTTTCTTCTGGTCAGCATAGATTTACATTCTCCAATGAAGGTTATAGTTCTTGGAGTAGTTACTCACCAGCTCCTGGTAATGATGGATTTAATAAACACCTTGCAACCAGAATCGGATTCTTCTATTGTTCGCAAGGTGGTAACACAAACAGATCTGTTACCAAGAGAAGAGATAATGATGCAGTTATTCTAAGGAGTGGTATTTCTAAACCAGAAAATGGTGGCGAAGAAAACATGCACACTGGAATGAATAAAGGATATAGTATTTCTAACTACAACGGAGCACAGAATAACAACGCTTGGATTTACTTCTACTACCAAGATGCTATTAGATTTGCGGATGGTACTCTAACTTATCGTAAGGGTATCCCAGGAGCGTCTTCTGGAACAGGACAAGAGGGTGGTGACATGATGGGTGCTGGTATTACACCAAGAACTTACATGACATATAGTGGAAACACGTTCCAGTCAGCACCTGGAACTATCACATATGGAAATACAATTTATGGTGATTATGCAGGCGAAGGTCTTGCAGACGGAACAGGATCAACAGGAGGCATTGGTAGCTACTAATGGAAGACACTAACACAACAACAATGGAAGATCAATATCCAGCACCGATTACTAAGTTAAAAAGATTTTATTTTTTAACTAAAGATATTAGATTATCGAATAGTATTCATGACATGAGAATTTTGTATTCTAACATGGATTGGTACGCTGTGTCTATTCCAGAATCAGAATTGGTAATTTTTTCAACCAATGTACAAGGAAAATATTATCCAATTGAGCGTGATGTAGCGTTTAAAGGATTCAAATCTTTTGCAGATATTAGACCAGAAACGAAAATCTTGAGACAGGAAGTTGAGGGAGAATTAGTAGCATTTGATTCTGAAGGAATTGCTATGGCACCAGATTCTGACGAAGGGAAGAAGATGGTGGTTCCTATGGATCAACATAGAACTGAGTGTGTTATGAAAGCAATGAAATTGATTGCAAAAGCAGTTATTGAAGAAGAGTTTGATAAAAGGTTTATGCTTCTAGACACTGCTTCTACAATGGAAGCAATGACATTCGAACTTCAATATGAAGAGGCAAAAGCATATAAAGAAAATGCAAATGCTGATTGTCCTCTTTTGCACGAGATGTCTATCGCAAGAAATGTTCTTCTTGGTGATATGGTTGAGACAGTTCTTTCTGGAAGAAAGAAGTACAAAGACAAAGTAGTTGATATGATGAAACAAATGAATGCTGTTAAGTATAAGTTCAAAATTGCATCATCTATTAGAGACCTAAATAGATTATACGAGGATTATCTCGGTATCGCTATGCCAGAAATGCAAGCAATTGAAGAAGGTAGAGTAGTAGATTTCATGAGAGTAGTTCCCGTAAAAGTAGGATTTCAATTTTAATTATTAACCTTTGGAGGTAGTTATGTTAAGTAAGGAGCAGATCCTTAGTAACGCGATTAAATTTGCAACTGGACAGACTGATTATCAAAACGAAAACTTTGTGATGAATTCTCACGTCACATCGTATCGCCAAATTCGTCAGGCTCTGCTTGAGATCGAGAACCGATATCACGGTATTAGAAAGATCAAGCTTGACGTAAGGAGAGATGAAGTTAGATTGAAAAAACTTCGTAAGGAAATCGAAGAGTGCGAAGATCCATTTGAAGCAGAACTCTTTGCGATCGATGTTGAAGATATTGAAGTTGATCAAGATATCAGAAGAAGAAAAATTTTAAGAGCAGAAAAAGAATTAGATATCTTTGTTAAAAGAGTCCAAGATAACGTAGAGAACGAAGAAGACATTCCTCGTTTCTTTGATGAAGATCCAGAAGAAGAAGAGAAATACTGGGTTGCTAGAATGGGGAAACAAGCAGCAATGGATATTCTATCGTTTGGTAGAATCAGTGTAGGAAACTTAGATTCTATTTCTATGCTTCCAGAAGAACAGCAATTGCAGATTCTTTCTATTGGTTTCCAGTATTCCAACTTACTTGGTGGTCAACTTGCTAAGATTGAAGGAAAGACAAGAGATTACACCAAACATCTACTTGCAGATGAAAACAATCTTAGACTACCAACTTTCGAAGGTATTGAAGAGCAGATGCAAGTTAAACTACTAACTTCACTACAAGGAATTGTAGGTGGAACAAAGAAAGGAGAAAACCCACTAATTACAGGAAAAGAAGAGTGATATATTATGAATCAAAATTTTTGGGATTATTCGGTTGAGCAAAATAAAACCGAACTGAAAGATATTCATCACACATTTCCAACACCAATATTTGAAAGTTCTATTTCTATTTCAAATACAGATGAGATCATCGATGATCTCAGAAAGAAGTATGAACAATCTCCAAACCATACAATATCTAATTCTGTGGGAGATTTTTTACTTCCAGGAGATGAAGTAAAGAAGTTAGAAAAAAACAAAGTCTCATTTTATACCGAAGATACTCTAAATGAAAATCCAATTTATTTTGAGTTAAGAGACCAAATACTAGATATTGCTAGTAGTGTTTTTAATGCTTATGCGTATATAGACATTACTCCAAGAATGGAAACTATGTGGGGCAACGTACTAGGATATAGTGGATATATTCACCCACATTCTCACAGCAATTGTATGTTTGCTGGTGTCTGGTATCCAGAAGATCCTCCACATGTTGCGGAGAATTCTCTGTCTAATCACATTAGATTTATTGATCCCACGAGGATGAAATATTTCTATATGCCAAAAGTAGAAGGAAGAAATCAACTAAACTCTGGTGAAATTTATATCAAACCAAAGAAAGGAATGTGCTTGATATTTCCATCTTGGTTGGAGCACGACACAGTTCCAAATGAAAATACTGAAGAAACTAGATTTAGTATTTCATTCAATCTTTTCTTTAATGGTACATTAGGATTTCCAAATTCATTGAATCGTTTAACGGTATGAAGTCGCATAAAATTGTTATTGTTGGTGGTGGTTCTGCTGGATGGATGAGTGCTGCAACGCTCATCCATTTTTTTCCAGAAAAACAAATCACTCTTATTGAAAGTCCAGATCATCCTATCTCTGGTGTAGGAGAGAGCACACTAGCGGGCATTCGACCATGGATGTTTGCTTTGGGTATCGAAGAAAAAGACTTCATGAAGTATTGCGATGCATCATACAAGCAGAGCATTAAGTTTGTTGATTTCTATAAGATTGGTGATGGTGGATTTCACAATCCATTGGGACATCCTTTCTATGAAAAGAAATTTCTAGGATTAAATGATTGGCAACTAAAAAAGCATTTTTATCCTGGTACACCAAGGCAAGACTATTGTAGAACGTTTTATTCTATGATGCCTTGTATTGAAGATAATAAAATTTACACAGGAACAGATTTAGAAAATTACAAGTTTGAAAGAGATACAGCATATCACTTTGATGGAGTTAAGTTTGGTTTGTATCTCAGAGATCATTACTGCATTCCTCGTGGGGTAAAGCACATACAAGCATCAATAACATCTATTGACACAGGAGAAGATGGTGTCGAAAGAGTTTTTATAAATGATGAAAGATTCATTTCTGCAGATCTATTCATTGATTGTACAGGAAGTAAAGCGTTGCTTCTCAATGAACTAGAAGAACCATTTATTTCTTACAACGATATCATTCCAAACAATCGTGCGTGGGCAACTAAGATTCCATATAAGAACAAGAAAGAACAACTAGAACCATACACAACATGCACCGCAATTGGACATGGATGGGTATGGAACATTCCTCTATGGTCTCGTATTGGAACTGGTTATGTTTACGACGACAATTCAATATCACCAGAGCAAGCACTAGAAGACTTTAAAAATTATCTTGGCGATTGTGGTGAGGTTGAATTCAAAGATATCAAGATGCGTGTTGGTATCCACGAAAGAACATGGGTAAAGAATGTTGTTGGTATCGGTATGGCAGCAGGATTTATCGAACCTTTGCAGAGTAGTGGATTGTACACAGTTCATGAGTTCTTACTCAAACTTGTAAGAGCATTAAATCGTGATGAATATAACCAATGGGACAGAGATGTTTATAATTTCACAACACGCAAAATGTTCGATCGCTTTGCACATTTTGTAGCATTTCATTATACATTATCACTCAGAACAGATACTCAATACTGGAAAGATATTCACAATAAAACATTTGATGAAGATATGGTAATGCAAAGACCAACATCTTCTCAGTTTTATGATCTTGCTAGAAGACAAGATCTTGTCGAAGATCATCCACCCGTTGGTGTTCATTGTATTTGTGCTGGTATGGATTATAGGATGATCGATCAGGTGGTAGTTTCTGATTGGGATTGGAATTTTCCAGACGTTGATAAGAAGCAAATGATCGATAATTTTATCTATCTAAATAACTCAGTAAGAAGCAAGTGGAATCAGATATCTGATAGATCTCCATCTTTGTATGAGTATTTGAGAGATAAAATTTATGGCGGTACTTGAAATCTTTCCAAGGGCTATTGGTAAGTATACCCTAGAACAAGAGAAACAAAATAAAATTAAACAACAGTGTTTTGATCTTCTCAGAGAAATAGATAACGACGAGAAGGTAAAGAAAGTCAACGTTGATAATGGTGCTTTGGCACATTATTTCAACAAAGAAAATATGAACCTTCTAGACAATCCAGATTTCCAATGGTTTGAAAAATGGATTACAGACAAGTCTCTCGATTATATTGAGAACATTCTTGGGTATGAGATGAAGGGGGAGTTAATTGTTACTGATTGCTGGTTGAACAAATGTGATACTGGTGGAGAACAATTCAACCACACTCATGCAAACTCATATGTTTCTGGAACTTACTATGTAAATTTCTTAAAGAATTTACATGCCCCCATTGGATTTAAGAATAAAGATTTTAATCCAGAAAATTCTGTGATGCAAACAATTGATATCCCAATCAAGTACCCAACAAAATACAACACATGGGGAGCACATGTTAATTATGGAGAGGGAGATCTTCTTCTTTGGCAATCAAATATCTCTCATGGTTATGTGAATAATAAAGAGGATAATAGAATTTCCATCTCATTCAATGTGATGCCAAAATACATCTATAATCATTCATATAGTTTTAGAATTGAAAGACAATGAAAAAATTTGATAATGAATATCTAGAGTCTGTTTGCCAGATTAATGAGGACGCAAAGGTAGAAGACGTTATTTACGATAACACAAAATTTAAAGTAATTAGAAATTTTCTGAAATATCCAGAAAGATATAAAGTCCTTTTAAAATCATTCCCAGCAGTAAGAGACAGTACATATTCTCCTGGTTGGAAACAGGATGTTCCCCCATGGGCAGCAAAATTTATTACAAATTTTGTGAGAGAAAATATCTGTAACTGGAGTCCAGCAAGAGTAACATGTAATATCTACAATGGTGACATGTTAATGAAAACCAATTCACATCTACCACATTTTGATGAGTGGTCTGGTGTGTGGAACATTTGGTTGAATGAAGAATGTCTTGGTGGTACTGCATTCTGGTCACATAAAGGAAAGATTCATATCAATGATTTGACAGAGAAAGAACAGAATTACCTTTTTGATAAGACAACTAAAGAGTCTGGATACGAGAAGTGGAAAAATTTCAGAGGAGATGAAGACTGGGAACTTTCTTGTATTGCTCCAATGGAGTATAATACATTATTGTTTTACAATGGTGGATTTTTTCACTCTCCATGGGTCTTAGAAAACTGGTATTTGAATGAAGATAGATATAGTATGATAGGTATGGGCGATTATGAACAATGATCAATGGGTTGAAGTAGATACTTCTAAAGACAGAATTAAAGAGATCTTTGGAAACAAAGAAAAGCATACTCCATTTGCTCCAGTATACTCTATTCCATTTTGGAATAATCAGATTCTTATTGAGCAAGAAGCAAAGTATCTTACTAAAACAATTTTAGAAAAAGAAGAGAGTATTATTAAACTCAATCCCCACCTAATGTATGATGGTGGTACAGGTCTAGGACCAGATAGTCTTACTGCAAAATTCCCAGCATATAATATTCTTAAGTGGGATGACTACGATGAAAACTATGCTGTAAGAAAATTAAAAATTGAGTTGCACTATGCAATTGCTGAGTTGTGCAATCACGTTGGTGCGAATGTTATGGACATTAAACCATGGGCACAATGCTGGGCAAATGTAATGAGGAAAGGTCAGAAGATTAATCCTCATCAACATAGTGGGGATGGGTGGAGTTTTCTTTCTGGAAATCTATCTCTACAAGTCAATAATACTAGCACAGTTTATCAAGATCCATACACTATGAATTCTGCTGCACTTGAGAATGAAGTTGGAACTCTAACTTTGTTCCCAGAGTATGTTGTGCATTGGACTACAGAACACCAGTCTGATGTAGAACGTGTTACACTTGGTATTGATATTTTGACTGAAGAGTCTTTGTACAATGCTCCAGATAGAAAGAGAAACCCCGATCATTTCTTTAGGTTATACTGATGTTTAGTCTTCCAATCAATCCAAAAATTGATGAGCAGTTTGCTAATGATTATCTAATTCCTTTCTTGAAAAAGCACAAGGAGTATATCTTCGATTTGTATTTTACATGCAGAATGCCACCATTCATGCAGGATGCAATGGGAGATGTATTTGAAGATGATTTGCGTCAAACAACTTTCAATGCTATCTACATTCAAAAGCAGACAGGCATTCCACTCTCTGCTACATTCAATAATATCTACGTAAGACCATCACAAGAATTATTGGACTTGTGGATTGCAAACTTCAAACCTCTGTACGAAGCTGGTATTAGAACAGTTACCATCCCCCACACTTCATGGGTATTGACTGGTCAGATTCAGAAAGAGTTCCCTGAGTTGTACATTAAGAATACGATTCTACACGAGGTCACTAAAGCAAATGATATCGTATCTCTTGCTAAAGCAGGATTTCATTATGTCAATTTAGATAGAGACTTGATGCGTGATCATGATCAGTTACGCCGTCTGAAAGAAGCAAAAGAATATTGTGCTTCTATTGGAAAACCAGTCAAGTTCTCCATGCTTGCTAATGAAGGATGTTGGGGCGGTTGTCCAATCATGCCAGAGCATTATCATTATAACAATACTAGAGAGAATCATGAACCTCCATACTTTGGAAGTGTCATTAGTCGTGTGTCTTGTTCTAAGTGGGAACATGAAGATAGTTCTGTAGTATTAAAAGCAGCAAACCTTCCACCTTGGAAGAAGGACTGGGAAGAGATGTTTGATCTTGGTATTGATGTTTTCAAAATGCATGGTAGAGAATCTGTCATGCGTCTCAGGGAGAGTATGGACATTATTGAGAGATGGGCAAACGATGAAGAGTTGTTGTTCCCAGAACTCAATGCTTACATGGAAGACAAAGATCTCAATGAGAGACCTATTGATATCTGGAGAGAAAAGATTAAGACATGTCAGTTTGACTGTTGGGATTGTAACTACTGCGAATCTGTGATTGATGCACATTATCGCAAGCAAGATAGGATTCAGCATCCTCTGGTTAAATTGACTCTAGAAGCAATTGATAAATCTGGAACTGGTGATACTAATTTTGTAGAGGATGGATATAGAATTGAAGGATTGTCTTCTCATAGAGTAAGGCATTTCCTAAATCACCTGTGCTCAGATCCAAAGAATACTTATCTAGAAATTGGATCATATACTGGAAGCACATACTTTGCTGCTATCATGAATAATAATCTATATTCGTATGCAGTTGATAATTTTGAACATGAGATTGCACCAGCTAGGGATGACATCAAATGGAAAGGAGTTGACGATCCTAAGTCTGCATTCATGAGAAACAATATTATGTTTGGCAGCTTGAAATCGACACTAATTGATAAAGATGCAAATGAATTAAGTGAAGATGATTTCAGTAGAAAACCAAACATTATCTTCTATGATGGAGATCATGATGAGAGTCAAGTCAAATGTCTAAATAACTTACTTCCTTTACTAGCAGACACTTTTGTGCTAGTATTGGATGATGCCAATTTTGATGGGGTTATCCGAACAGGAGATAAATTTGTAGAGATAAATAATCTTGAACTTCTATTTGAGAGACAAATATTAACTCCTGAATTGGAAGATTCTACCAGTTGGTGGAATGGAATGTACATTTTAATTCTTAAAAAACGTTGAGGTTACCATGGATCAAGAAACACTGAAGAAGAATTTTGAGGAGCAAATTGCTACCACAGAAAGACAGATTAGCGAACTAGAAACAAATCTTGCAAAAGCAAGAGAATATAAACTGAAACTCGAAGGCGGACTAGAAACTTTAGGTCTGCTTGCTGGAGAAGGCACAGAAGCAGAAGCAGAAGCACCAGCAGAATAAATACTAAATCCCTTCTTCCTAAATAGGTAAGAAGGGATTTTTTGTGTCTAATGGCATCTCCAAGTTCAAGAGCTGATCTAATCACATATTGTAAGAGGCAGCTTGGTGAGCCTGTCCTCCAAGTTAATATTGACGACGAACAGGTAAACAATGTTATTGACGATACCATCCAGTTCTTCCAAGAGAACTGCTACAATGGTATGGAGAGAGCATACCTAAGACACAAAATCAATGCTGATGATCTAACAAGATTTGATGGTGAAGATACTACATCATATGG
>Ga0255766_10005271_pt1 | contig 10785 bp, 7 predicted proteins | sample 071ome_23_FD_179966 | JGI IMG/M metagenome (GOLD analysis project Ga0255766, IMG submission 179966) | Coastal salt marsh microbial communities from the Groves Creek Marsh, Skidaway Island, Georgia - 071403BT metaG (version 2) | ecosystem: Environmental > Aquatic > Marine > Intertidal zone > Salt... | reverse complement strand
ATGTATAGTATTATACCATTTATCTTCAGTAGTATTATCTTTTACATCTTGGTATAATTGCCATAATGCTTTGTTAAGATTAGTTGCTTTAGCATCGGCTACTAATGGGATAATTTCTGATCCTGAAACTGAGGTATTTGTTGTTGATTCTGCATCCCCTTCACTAGTAGAGGGGGGGTCATCTGCTGTGCTAAGAGCAATATTTACTTTTAAAGATTCTATAATAGAACCCATACTAGTAATAGTTACATTACAAGTATAACTCCCATCAGAATCAAATTGCCATTTAAAATTACTAATTTTTCCATAAACGGCTTCATAGTTACCAAATCTTGCCTTTTTTTCTTTTTTAATTAAATTATAAACACTATATTGAGTAGTATCTTCATTACTATCTCCAGGGTTTAAGACAAAACTTAAAGGTTCTGTATAAAAATTATCAAAAGATTGGAGATTACCATCATTATCAATGTAAGTACTCCAACCATATTCTAATAGTAAAGTATATCCAGGATGAAGATATAAAGCATCAATTATAGCCATTTGAGTTCTGCTATAACATTTAATGCTAACATTAGTAGTAGCAGCGGCGCCATTATTATAATATTGTGTTTGAGCTGAAAGAATACCAGGCATAGGAACAAATCCTCTATTTTCTGTTCCCCCCCAACCATAAGTTACATTAAAAATACTGTTATTAACGGAATCTAGTATACCTTTATTTAGACCACTAAATCCACCTTCCCCATCAGTATTATTATCTACATTAAGAGCCCCTCCAAACAACATAGCCTTTTTAGCTAAAGTATTACCATCAAAAGTGCTAGTATCAATACCTAAATCATTTAATTTTTTAGGTATCCCATCCTTTAAACTACCTGAACTATCATAATCCCATTTTAAATCAACACTACTAGCTAATCTAATCCAAGGAGTTTTTGTATGATAATATTGTAGATCTTTGGAAGAAATATTTGTAGAACTTCCTAATATTTCCTGCCTTTTTGTTATTTGGTATCTTACCCATGAATCAAAAGGTTGTCCAAAAATATTCATTTTACACTTTATTTAATTGGTTATAACTGTCAATAATATTACTTGTATCAATTGGTATTCTTAATTGAGTACCTTCATTAACAAACAAAGAACCAAAATTAATTTTATTAGGGTTTGCTGCTGCTATAATCCAATACAAAGTAACATCATTATAAAACTGGTTGGCTAATAAATCTAATCTATCTCCAAAATCAGTAATAACCCAAATATCGTTTGGGCTTTCTGGGATTTCAGGATAGGTGTTATTTCTATAATATAAAGTACCCAATGTACCAACATTTTCGTTAGTATTTCTTAAAGTTGATATTTTAGAGTAACGTTTCATTATTCAGTTGCTTATGTTGCTGTAATATCGGCTGATCCTTCTCCAGGAATATCAGCGGTTGTTGATGCATTATAAGATCTATAATCATCGGCATAATTTCCTCTACTATAAAAAGCATTAGCTAATGCAATATATCTTTCATCAGGGTTATTAGCTACATTAGGTTTCTGAGGGATAAATGTATGAATAGGTGTAAATGTTAATTGAACATTAATCATATGAGGTAATTCTTTTACACTTGTGTCTGATTTACCCGCTTGATCTAAAGCAATTTCCCAAGTTGATTCTTGGGGAATGTCGTAAGTTAAAGAACTAATAAACCCAGGTTGTTCATACAAATAACCTCCTAATGTTAAACGTACTAAATTTCCTCTCATAAACCCAGCTGAAGTATAATCTGGGGCTAAAGTAGAAGCAAGATAATTTAATTTTTTATACATTGGAATCAATTCAGGTTTTGATTGAGCAAATGCTGTAAAACCCATACTGATTGATCTGTTAAAATTGTTGTAAGTATAAAATTGTTCTCCTCTACCTACATAACTTTGTGGGGTCCAGCTTGCATTATAGCTATCTTGGAAACTATTAACAAAAGCTCTAAAATGCATATAGACAGCATTTCCATTTGTACTATCATTATTAATAGCTGCTATTCTAAATTTAACTAAATCATTAATAGCTTTAGAAGTATCAGGACCTGTACCATCATACATGGGTGATGCAGTAATTTTATCTAATGCTTCCATTTCGTAAGCAGGTAAACCATAATTAAAAACATTTTTGGTACCATTAGCTGTATTACTCCTTCCAGGATCTCCTAAACTTACACGAGAATTTTTATTTTTAGTTTTATATGAAGGTGATAAAGATAATACTTTAGATTCAGTTATATCTCTATCTTTAATAATTTGTTTTCTAAAATCTTCTGGGAAAGTAGAATCATTTGTATCGGTTAAACCATCCCCAATAACATTTTCTTGATCTATGATTTGTTGTTGAGAGAATACTTCGGTATTATTGTCATGTATCCTATTAGTATTATCTGGGAAAGTACCTGCAGCTTCGGATGAATAAACATTTGTTTGAAAATCTCTTGGATTCCAAGTTTGGCCACCATCACTGGTAAAGCTACCAGTTTGTAAACTAACACCTGTAAAGTCTGTATACTTAGGTATTCCTCTTTTAGATAAACCAAAAGGTGATATAAATCTATCTGTTGTTCTGCCTAGAGGAATAGTTTGAGCATAAATTTCTCTTCTATCTCTATCTAAAACATAATATTTGTTTGTAATTCTATTTGGATTCTCATCATTTGCTAATTTTTCTCTATCACTATCTTCAGGGAGGAGATTTGAAGCAAAATTAGTTACACCTTTTAATTTAGGACCAATTTCTTTAGATTCAGGTCTTAAAAGGTATTTATCTCTAGTACTATTACTAGCTCCATAGAAAAAGTCAGGATTAGAAACTGATGTAGGGTTGTTTTTTCCTGTTCTTTGATCAGCAAATTTAATTTGAGTTTTACCAATTCCTAAAATTGAACCAGGACCTCCATCATACTCAATAATATTTGGATCAGTATTTGGATTTAACTGTTTATTATACCAAATTTGAGCTAATCTATTAGCAAACCCACCTGTGGTTTCAAATGAAATTTCTTCAATAAATGGAGGTTCTGTTGTACCATCAAATATTGTACTTAAAGTAGGAGCACCTGCAAGAGGGTTAGGTACTAAAGTTGTAATTTCTTTAGTTTCTGGGAATGAATTTGCATCTGCTTGGTTATTAACTTTAGCAATGTCTTCATACCTTTGTAACCCAGCTCCAGGAAAAAGACCTCCTTCAACTACTCCAGACATTGGAGAAGTTGGATCTAAACCTAATAAATTAAGGTGAACTCCAGCAAACCCAGCTAATGATTGGCCTAATGTACTTAAAGGAGTGTATAAACCAGCGTTAATAGCTCCACCACCCTTACCAGTCATATAGTCTGGTGGGGTTGCTCCTGCATAACCTACACCAAATGAAGCTTCGGTTTTAACTGCAGTACGAGATAATAAATTTTCTTTTAATGTAAATAATAGACCTTTAGGTGATTTTAAGTCGATAAACATTTGGAATAATCGACTTGTATCATCAAAAGCTTTAATAGGAGCCATTAAACCTCCTCTTAAGAGGAAATCAGGACCCCCAGTACTAAATAGACTAGAAGAATCCCCTTCGGGAATGTCCTTTTGGATATATGGTTGATTACTAGAACCTCCTCCAGGCCTGTCTTTCCCGAACTTTAAAGATTTAAGGTCCGTTTTGAGGTCTATTAAGGGCATATATTAAAATGTTCTTCCTTCAGGAGCGTTGTCTCTGTAATTTGTAGAAGGTACTTCACCATTTAAATCTAATTCGGAAGGAGCTGGTTTACCAGGAATTACAGGTGTATCATTAATTGAATACGTCTTATGTAATTTAGATCCTGCAAAATCAGGGATTGTAGCTGTTGCTCCATTTAAATTTGAGAGTGTTGAACCTGCTGTGTTTAATTTGTCAAGTAAAGCCATAATATTAATTATTAATTGTTTTGATTATAAATATTAACCCATTCTAGAATTTGCCAAAGCTAAGGTTTGACCTGCTACTTTGCCATCAATGTAAACGTTTCCACCTTGTTTAACAATACCTATAAGTTCTTTTAATAAAGAAACTACTTCATTATTATTATCTCCTCCATGCATTCGGACAGGAACTGATTGACCATCAGGAAGAGGAATAATAGCTTCGTTCATTCTTCCTTCACCAACTAATCCTAGTGTAGGTTTTGAAACTACACCACCACTAGCAAATGCTTGGAAACCTCCAGGAGCAATACCCCCATTTGCCCACCAATTCATAGGATTAAGATAGCTACCAACACTTTTTACACCTTCCCAAGCATTATTTGCAATGTCTTTAGTTCCTTCCCAAGCATTATTTGCAATGTCTTTAGTTCCTTCCCATATACTATCAGCTGTTTCGCCAATCCATTCCCCAGCTTGTGAAGCTTTTTCACCTAACCAATCAATACCCTCACCAAGTGATTCGGTAGCATAATCCCACCCCTCACTAATTTTTCCACCTATCCAATCGATTCCTTCACTAAGTCCTTTTCTAAGAGATGAATCAGGGTTGGTAAATATTTTAAAGCCTTCTGTTACAGTTCCTACTACAGCACCAATTGCACCACCTATTGCTGCTCCAGGTGCAGCTCCTACACCAAAAAACAATGATCCAATAGCTGCTCCAATTCCTGAACCTGTTAATGCACCAGATGCCGCTGCTGTACCTACACCTAATAATTCATCTCCTGCACTTCCTCTTTCTCCCCCAAATATATCTGTAAATATAGATCCTGTTCTAGCACCCCCAGTAAGTGCACCATATATAATACCTTCAGCATCTGTAATACCTTCTCGCATAGTGGTATCACCAGTTGCTCTAAGAGCTTCAGCATCTTGAACATCTTGATATCCAAAATAACCTCCAGCTATCACATCAAGAACAGGAACAGCAGCTCCAAGTGATTTTGAAGCAACTTTAGTAGCTGTTGTTCCCACTACTTTTTCCATTGCTTTTGTTCCTGCTTTACTATTTAAAGCCATTGATGCAGCTGTAGTACCTATGTCAGCTTTAAATAAATTATCTTCAAAAGCTAATTGTTCATCAGATATTTCACGGAATGGAACATAATTTTCATCAGGTGCTGCTTCAGGTGCTGCTTGTCCATCTATAGAACCTGCAGAATGAGTACCTACGGCTGCTCTTTGAGCTTCTGTCATTACTTGAGTTACAGCCCCAGGTCTTCTAGCTTCATAACCTTGATACCCTGTTGGGGCTGTAGGACCTGCCATCCCTCCACTCATATCTAATGCAGGTGCTTCTGCATAACCCTCGTCACCGCCAAAACTCATAAGGCTAGGAGCAGCCATTGCAGCAGCTGGGAGGGCGACTGATGCTATATTAAGAAGTCTACCATATCGACCACGACCACGTGGTCTACGTGTGGATGTTCTGGTTCTGTTTGCTTTATATCGCATGTCAGGAGTTCCATCTTTCTTTAATGGGCCTCTAGACCTTCTACCTCCAGGACCACCACCTGGGCCTCCTGTACCTGGCATTCCATAACCACCTCCGCCTCCACCGATGTTAGAACTCATAACATTCAGATACCCAACATTCATTGTAGGGTTAAATGCTTTTAATACGGTACTTACTAACTTAAATGTAGCAAAACCAGCAACTAATTCTGGGAGGTATTCAAAGAATGGGGATATTTTTTGTAGTAAACCAGCTATTTTATGAGCAAAGTTTTCTATCATTGCAATATTCCTCTCACTAAATACTTTTTCGGCCAAAGGAATAAAAGCTTCTTGAAATTTTCTCATGATATTTTTCATTCTATTCTCATGAGCCATCTGCTGTTCAATAGCTTTTTCTACTCCGGCTGCACCACTTCTTCGTAATTGAGCTATAGCCTCTTCTCTACTAAGACCTTTTTCAAGTAAGGCATTTAATGCTTTTTGGGAATTTGCAGATTCAAAACCTAATTCTTTTTGAAGTTCCATGCTCTCCAAACCTTCAGCTAATTGTTCTCTAGAAATTCCTATAGAATCAGCAAAAGCTTGTTGGGCAAGTGTATTTTTCTTTAATGCGGGGCCATTCTCTTTAATTAATCTTTGAAGTTCTTTAGCAGCTAATTCAGTATCTCCTGTTAAAGCAGCATATCTATAGTTTTCAAGATTAAGATCTTTTTGAAGGAACAACTCTGCTTCCATTTCTTTTTGAATGGAGCTTTGGAAATCTAAAGTAGATTCAGATGCTTGTCTAATATCATCTAAAGACATTCTCATTAAAGCAGCATAATTAGCAGCTTTAACTAATCCTTGGGCACTACCATGCATACTACTTCTAACAATGGCACTAGAAGCACCAATTATTTTCATTGATTTTTGGAAATCAACTGAGTAGCCAGTCATAGCTTCAAAACTACCAGAAGCTTCACCTAATGTTTCAGGCATTTGGTCAAGAGGAACACCTAAATCATGACTTACTTGAAGAAGGTTAGTTGCTTCTTTTCCAGTCATTCCATAAGCATTAGTTAATTTATGAACTGCTTCTACGCTTTCACCAATTCCTGAGGGGACAAATCCTAATTCTTCCCTTACAGTATTAGCAGCTTGGGCTGCTTCTTCAAATAATAAATTAGTTTTTGTTCTAGCATTTTGAATACCAACAAAAAATCCTCGCCCTAAAACACCTGAAGTAGCTAATGCTGCTTGTTTTGATTGTGTTTTGACTAAACCTGTTAGTTTATATAATGCTGTAATTGCTTTGGTTAATAATCCAAATTGAACTACGGGATCACCAAGAGCTTGAAAAAGACCTTTACCCAAACCTTTTAATCCTGCAAAAGCTGCTTTTAATTTGCCCCCAGATTTAGCAGCTTCGTACATATTTTCTTCGATGTCTTCAAAGAAATCAGAATGAATCCCTAATTTACCTAAAGAACCTACTATACCTTTAATAGCGGATCCGGTAAGACCCATAGTTTTTTGGATTCTTCGTTCTTCTGCTAAACGTTTTTTTGCAGTTTTAAGAGCTAAGTTATTTTGGATGTTCTCAGATTTAAGCTCTTTGATCATCTTCTTTTCATTCTCTGTAAGCTCTTCTCCATTTTTTACTTTTTCTTCTAAAAGTTCAAGGGCTTGAGATTGAATTCTTATTTCTTTTTTAATACTAGTAATATTGGATTTAATCTCCTTACTAGTCATTCTTTCAATTCCTAACTTATCTTCTGCAAATTTATTACTGATGCTTTGTAATCTATTAAATGAAGACATAGCTGTCTTCATCCCATCAGTAGCTTTACCAAATTCTCTTCTAACGTCATTAATGATACTACTTACAGCTCCCCAACTATCTTCTACTTCATCTAAAGCCTTTTTATATTTTTCTAATTGTCTATTTAACTCTTCAAAGGTTGCAGTAGTAGCTTCAGCAAATTTTACTTCTATGTCTCCTTCACCAAACTTTCTACGAAGTTCATTTACATCCGTAAGAAGTTTTTTAAGTTTTAAAAGTTCTCTTTCGTTTAAAGCCATAGTAATATCACGTTATATGTGATAAATATTGAGGAGCATCATTTTCTTGATGCTCCTCCTTTAGATGTTACAAAATCAGGTACGTTTACTTTGGGTCTAGGTTGTGATTCGGATTGGGCTGTTCTAGGATCATTAGCTTTAGCTTTTTGTAGAATCTCCTTAGCTTTATTTATATCATTTGTAATATTGCCTGATTGTCTTGAGTTTTGTTCTTTATTATAATCTGCTATTTGCTTATAAGTAAACTTTCTAAGCCATATAGGCATATCATATATAATTTCCCAAGAATACCCACCATTACCATGAAATACTATATCGTGGATTTGTTTAAATAGTCCAGCTCTATACTCTGCTGCCTGTTCATTAGTCAGGGAAAAAAAAGTTTGAAGTAATAGGAATTTTTATTTCTTCAAGCTCTCCATCGACTTCGATTTCGTATGTGAAGTCGACGTCTGGTTGGAAATCGACTATATGGTCTCGCAATGCTTTAGCGTCTCTAGCCAGTAGATAAGTGTCTACAAACTCACGAACCGTTTTTAGTTCCGAATCCCCCTCAACTGAAAGAATTAGGTGTTTCATACGTGTAGACATTTCAGGAGATACTTCTTTCTTTAATTTTTCTAATCCTTTTAACTCACGATCAATTTTATTTTCAAGACCTTGGGTCATTAACTGGAAAGTAATATTGGTTTTGGAATGAGGAAGTGTGAATTCAAATTCGTTTTTATGATCAAATTTAGATTCATCAATTTCTTTGTTATCTAAAGAAGACATATCTACAGTATGTTCTTCTCCGTAGTATGTAAAGCTATAATCTTTACCATAACCCAATACTCGGGCAGCTACTAACAAAGCATTTTTATCACCTACAACTAAATCATTATAATTAATTTTACTTACAATAAGTGATTGAAGTAATTTATCAATTACAATTCCTTTTCTAATATAATTAGAGTTTGTTAGAATATCTTCTTCTCTTGCAGTCATGTATTTCATTTCTACTTTACCAGAAGATAAGGGATTTTCTTTAGGATAAACTAATCCTTTAGAGGGCAATTCAACAACTTCCGTAGGAAATTTGAATTTGGGTTCGTTTGAAACTTCTTGTTCGGCCATAATCTTTTATTAAAAATAACTTTATTATCAGTGATACATATGTAAAATAAAAAAGAGCTCGACCGTAGCCAAGCTCTCTTTAAAAATATTTGACAGAATTTTATTAGAAGTTCAGTACACAGTAATCCATACCGATTGTTACATCGATGTTCATTGCTGTAGTATCTTCATCCCAGTTGAAATCACCAAATGAAGCGTCTTTGATAAATGCACCCTTAATGATCCATTCTGATACTACATCACCTACAGGACCTAATACATCAATTGTTAAGTCTTTCTTGTAGAAATCTGAATAACCATCTCTACCGGTTACTGATTCGTGGTGTAAACGTACCCACTCCATTACTGCCTGAGCACCTGAAGGAGTGATTGGATCAAATAATTGCATTGTTAAATCATTCCATCTCAATTTACCTTTTACCTTACGGTAGGTGTTGATGTGGTTTAATACAATTTCATCTTGTGAAAATCCCATTCCACTGATACCTTTGATGATGTAAGCTGGGATGCCATCTACATACATGATGAATCTGTTAGCTACCTTAGGTTCAAAGGCTGTGAAAAATATTTCGTTTGGATCTAATACTGCCATTTTATTTTGTGTTTATTTTTTATTCAATTATAAATATTAACTTTTCAAATTCTTACGCTGGGAAAGTAGCTCCTGTTGGTAAAATGTTGAAATCTAAGTAAATAAATTCAGCAGTTTTAGTTGGTTGAATATAAATCGCACCGATCAATTGGTTTCTATCGATCACATCTGCTGTGTTATTACTACTATCCATTACTACCTTAAAGGCATACAATCCTTGACGTTGTTGAACGCTTTCTAAGTATGGGTTAACTTGGCTTAAGAATTGGTTTCTTGTAGCTGCTGAATTTTGTTCAAATACTAAATTATCTGCTACTTGAGAAATGTATGATTTAAGCTCAATTAACAATCTTCTTACATTTACACGATCAAGTGCTGAAGCTTGTGTTTGAAGCGTTTTCTGACCAAATACTACAACTCCTCTACCTGGGAATGTTGCTATTGGGTTTACTTTACCAGTGTATAATGTATCTCTGTTAGCTTGAGTTAATTTACGTTCTGCTTGTCTTACAGTTCCTAAACCACCTCTGTTGATACCTGCAGGAGCAAACCATGCTTCTGAAGTTCTATCGTTATTAGCATAAACTCCAGGAATCATTGTTGAAGCTGGAACCCAAACTAATTGAGCTGAATCTGGATCTGTAACTTGTACCCATGGCCAGTAAGTAGCAGCATATGAACTATCTAAACTAGCTGCTGATGTTGTAGCACCAACTACTGTACCACCGTAGTTTTTAAGATCCATTACAATAATTGCATCTCCTCTTTCCTCAATATTAGCGATTAACACATTTAATGGAGTAGCGTGGTCTGCGTTATCATAAATCAAACCAGGAGCTGTGATTACATTAAATCTAAAGTCATCTTTATTAGCTAACAAATTAAAGGCGTCTGTGTAATTACCACCTACTAAACCTTGTGTGCTTGTGTTATTAATATCGTCGTAGTAGTTACCAGTTCCTGTTAGAATATTACCAGTTGCATCTCCAAATGTACCGCTTTGAGGGGTTGGAATAGAAGAAGTATATGCTAACTTAGCAACACCTGAATTATCAAAATAATCAGGAGTTTTTAAATTAACTTCTTTAACTCTTACAAATCTTGAAGCATTTGGATAATTTCCAACTGTTTGTAAATAAGGATCTGCAGTACCAGCACCCATTAATGTTTGGGTTTGATCACCAATTACTCTAGCAATATAGTTAGAAGCTTTAGGATCTAAAGATACGTTAGTAAATGTTTCAAGTACTGATTTTGATTTTGTTCTATCATTACCTTGTCTAATTACTACTGAGAAAGTACCTTGATCAGTGTTTGGACTTACAATTTCCCATCTAATATTATCAGCAGAACCACTATCAAGAGCACCTGTAGATCCTTCAGGACCTGTACTATTCATAATAGTACCTTGACCAAGAGTTTCTAATACAAAAGCATTACCAGTTTGTTGGATATTTCCTGATGCTAAAGTAAGAACTAAATCAGTACCACCTGGTTGATTAGAACCAAAATCTGATCCTGAAGCAAAGGTAATAGTATCACCAACAGCATATCCTGAACCTGTA
>Ga0255766_10005264_pt1 | contig 10789 bp, 14 predicted proteins | sample 071ome_23_FD_179966 | JGI IMG/M metagenome (GOLD analysis project Ga0255766, IMG submission 179966) | Coastal salt marsh microbial communities from the Groves Creek Marsh, Skidaway Island, Georgia - 071403BT metaG (version 2) | ecosystem: Environmental > Aquatic > Marine > Intertidal zone >... | reverse complement strand
AGGATAGCAATTACTGCTGCACACGCGGTTAACGACACCCACAATGCTTGTCCCATCCAAAATTGTAAAAACCAAAAGAAGTGTTGTTTTACTTTATCAAATCGAACGTCTTTGCCGTCTTTACGAACTCTTCTGAATAAGTATGTTCCTAATCTTCCAGCCCATATCAATACATACACAAAAATTAGAGTGTCTAATGTGGTTGGATTATCAACAGATGTATATGCAACACTTACTACAGCTATGTATGTCAGGCTTCCAACAAGATCATATACTTTTTCAGTTCGTAATAGATACGATGGTATAAAAGTGATGACCTGAACTGATACAGCTGTTAATAAAACAAAACTGAATGCATTAATGCCATATATAGTTGCTTCGATTTCTCTCCCAACAAAACTTACTAAATAAATTGCTAATAAGAATGCTGAAGAATTGATGATATTTTTTAACTGTCTACTCATGTGTTTATTTTATTCTTCTTGAGTAATTAACATGTTGATATGGAAGATGGTACAAATTTATATGAAGATAATGCATATATAACTTACTTTGATGCTCTATATCTCTTAAATATAGTTTTTAAAAATGATTCAAAGTATGCATTTATTGACTACTCCCATGTTGAAGGCATTTGGAGTAATGAAAAAGATAAATATCATAAATTTTGTAAGATAAAAGCCTTTAAATATGAACTTGGTGGTTACGTTATACAGATTGATGATGAATATAAGGGAGCATCTGAAGAATTAATGCCACTATCTACAAATGTTAAAAATTCTTATTACCCTTTTATAACTAGTGAATCTCCAACTTTTAAAAAAGCATATTGGGCACGAAGGGACAATGCTTTATCAACATTTGTAGACGGTGATGAAAATATCAATGAACATTATTTTATTGCTGGCTTTACAGAGAAATATGATTATGAGCATCAAAAATTACTTGGTTTGAATACCCCATATATAAATTTTGTTATAAATAATGACAAAAACTAGTGGTAGAAGTTCTTGAAATATTTTAAACCCCTTATTCCCTACCTTCTAGGTTTATTCGTTTTATACACTCAATCAAATTTCAAAGAATTACTTTCAATCAATTTAGTGGTTCAATCTATTCTCTTTTTTATTGTTGTTTGTATACCTATCTATAGATCACAGAGAATGAGTTATGTAGATATTGCATGGCCATGGGGTTTAGTGTTATTAGGACTTGTTAACTATTTGTATAATGATGGATCTGAAATTAGAGTGCTTATCGCTAGTATCATCGTATCAATTATTGGATTAAGAATGGGCATAGGTGTTCTTGGTTTATGGAAACAAGGATATTTAAATAAAGAGCTTCCACGATATGAATATCAAAGAATAGTTTGGAAAAAAGAAGGAAAAACAAAGACTCATTTAGCACTTCAAATAGATGCAATCACACAAGGATTAGCTAATGCAACATTCTTAGCGGTACCTATATTTCTATCTGGATCAAGTGGTTCTAACACTTTCACAGTTATTGAATATCTAGGTATTTTTATATGGTTAATATCCATAATTCTTGAATCAATTGCTGATAGTCAGAAAATAAAATTTTTACGATCAAAGAAAAAAAAAGGTCTCAAAAATCAGGTTTGTGATGTAGGATTATGGAAATATAGTCGACATCCAAATTATTTCTTTGAATGGATGGTTTGGAATGGTGTTATTTTATATTCAGTACCATCACTTTTAAATAACCAGACAATATCTGAAATAAACATGATATTGATTGCTGGATGTTTACTGTATGCTTCAAAGCTTATGTATGACACTTTAGTATATAAAACTGGAGCTGTTCCTTCTGAATACTTTTCTTTGAAGAAAAGACCTGGATATAAAGAATACCAAGAAAAAACAAGTCAATTTTTTCCACGAATTAAATAATATAGAAGATTTTTTTGTGGGGAATACAAGACTTGAACTTGTGACCTCTTCCATGTCAAGGAAGCGCTCTGCCAGGCTGAGCTAATTCCCCAGAACTTCAATTGTACAAAGAAAAGAAACTTTTATAAAACGTTTTTATCTTTCCGTTGTATAAATTCTCGTTCCAAATCGTAACAATAATCTTTCAACTAATTCAATTAATAAATTGAGTATCCAAAGACCAAGGTATATCGCTAAAGCAATATGTAAATATAGTGACAATACGTACACAGTTCCTGAGTAAACAACAATCCAAGATATTGTAAATTTAAATGAGTATATAGGTGATTGGGAATTCATTAGAAAGGTGTCTCTGTATATTCTTTAATAAGTGATTCATTATTATTTCGTGGATTGTTTACAGCCTTATCAACTTCATGATATGTAACTTTGTTATAGTCATAATTATTGATTCCATCATAAACTTCACTGGAATCAATATCAGAGTTCCAAATAGTCAATTCTTCCATATTAAGTATTAGTGGTGATCTATTATGGACAACATTTAAGTTACCAGAAGCCTCTCTTGTTATTATGCTGGTTTCGATATCGCCACTACTCCTTGTCCAAAATAAGCCTGCGGCGAACATTGTTGAATTATTGGAAAAATAATATGGAGTTTTGATTTCACCATCACGTTTCCATTCGTACCATCCAGAAATAGGAATTATGCATCTATTGTTTTTAAATGCAGATTGAAAAGTTTTCTTTTCCTGTACAGATTCGAAACGAGTATTGAAAAGTGGTCTAGAGTTTGCTTGTGATTTCAACCAATCTGGATAATATCCCCATGTTGTCATAGTTAAGTTATTTTTTATAATTGCAGGCACTTTACTTTGTGGAGCAATATTAAAATTTGGTTCAAATTCAAAATCTTCAATATTTGAAACATGTGAAAGTTCTTCTTTCGAAATTTCTAAATAGTATCTTCCGCACATACTTATAACTTTAATACATCCAAGCTTATGGTTGAATTTCCTTGGTATGTATCATGCTGATCTTTAAATATAATATGTACTTTTTGCTTACCTATAATCTCTATTTCATTTTCTGTTAAAACAAAGTAGGTATCTTTTTCTAAGCAAATGAGCTTATACTTTCCTCTGTTTAGCAATTTAACTGTATTTGTTAACCATGAATAGAATGATTCACCATAATGAGGAATAATTAAAGAATTTTTTATAAAACATAGTCCCGTTCCTTTGATCATCTTCTCACCCATAATCATTGCTCCAGCACTACAACCTGCGAGAATTCCATTCTCTATGTGGATTGTTCGTATTAGTTCGTGAAAAGAAGTGTTAACAATTTGGCTATACAAATAGTTTGGACTTCCGCCTGAAAAATATATAAAGTTTGCTTTCTCAACTTCCTCTAATATTTCAGAAGAGTTCAATGCTTCACTATCTAATGCTTGAAAGTCTTTATGTCTTACACCAAGTTTTGAAAAATGTTCATTTGCTAAATCACTCCAGTAATCAATTCTGTTTGAACTTTCTTGACCTGCAGCTGTTGGGAAGGTAAGTACATATGGGTCTTTTAACTTATTTAACAACTCTGAGTCAACTTTTCGAATGGAATCTAAATACTCGCCCGAGCCGGTTATTGAAATCATAGTTTGGAGGCGACGACCGGAATCGAACCGGTGTACAAGGTTTTGCAGACCTCTGCGTAGCCACTCCGCCACGTCGCCATGAGAGCGGTAGAAGGGATTCGAACCCTCGACCTTCTCGTTGGCAACGAGACGCTCTAGCCAGCTGAGCTACTACCGCATAGGTTATATACTACTAAAACTAGTGATTAAATAAATTAATTTTTCCCTGTTGATCCAAATCCACCAGTAGATCTATCTGATGTGACATGATCGTCAACTTGTTGAAAATTTATTGTTTGTGTATTAATAGCAACAAGTTGAGCGATTCTCTCATTGTACTCCACAGTGTAGTCGATGTTTGAATAGTTCATGAGGGGCACCATTAGCTCCCCTGTGTAACCAGGATCAATTAAACCTGGTGAATTTATTGGTGCAATTAAATGTTTACTTGATAGTCCTGATCTTGGTAGGACAAAGCCTCCTGTATTATTAGGTAATTCAATTGATATACCAAGGTGCACCATAGTTACAGACTGTGCTGTTAATAAGTATTCATTATCAGAAAAAAGGTCATATCCAATATCTAAATCATGATTTTTAGCTGGTATTTTTGCATTTTCATTTAAAAGCTTTATTTTAATATTTATAGTATTGTTCAAAGGAAACCTTTCAATGATGAATATTATAGATATTTTTAACAAAAGAAATAAAACAAATAACAAAATAAAATTACTAGACCTTCTTGGATTTGTTGCTGATATAGATGTTAAAACAACCAACTTTCAGATAAATCAAGAAGATTATGATTCAATCAAGGAAAATACATTTGAAACTGAAATTGATTTAGAAAACATTCTTCCTGTAGCTGATCCTAAAACTACAGTTGTAGATGATAGCTTTTTGTTTAATGACAGAATAGATTCAACTCCTACTGAAACATTTAATCCAACAAATATAACTCTACAAATTCAAAAAGTTTGGTCTGACATAGAGTCGAGAAGAATATGGCTTGTACCTACTTTTTTTACAGTTATAGTATTAACAATTTTATTTTTTGGATTAAATTCATATTCTAATTACCAAACTGAACAAACAGTTGTGAAAGAAGAAACCAACACTGTCACAAGTAATTCAAATAAACTAATTGAATTATTACCAACACTTATTGAAATTTCTACAAATACGTTTTATTCAAAATATGATGTCTCAAACGCTAGTGCAAACTTACAACAACTAGAGTCGACTCTTATTGAATACAAATCCACATTAGAGACAAGAGATAATATTAATTTTGACGAAGTAAATAATAACTTAAATCATATTTTTGAACTTGCTAATGACCTTGATCTTGTCATTACTTATAGAATATTAAATTCAGAAATATTAATTTATGATGAGTTGCCAACTGATGAAGATGAAGTTGATATCAATGCGCTAACAATTCAACTCTCAAACATAATTGCCACTAGTAAAGTTAACTATGAACAACTTCCAGATTTGAATGAGTTTCAAAATCACAAAAATTTGGTAGATATTGCCATTAGAACAGCAGAAGATCTACACGGTAGATATTTGGGCGCACTGAGAAATAATGAATTTGATGTTGCAGCTTCAATTGTTACAGCTATATATTTAAATAAAGAAACTGAATTGGGAGCGTTTAAGACATCTTTAAGTGAATTTAATGAAAATGCATTAAAAATTTATGATAATTTTTCAGACTTACCGTAATTAAACTCATCAACCTCTTTTTGAAAATCACTCGCATCTGAAAACTCTTTATAAACAGAAGCAAACCTTAAATATGCTACCTCATTTACTTCTTTCAAGTGATTCAACACAGTTTGGCCTATATTTTGTGATTTAATTTTGTTTCCTTCTAGTTTTAAATCAATGTAAATGTTATCAACTAAATTTTTTAACTGTTTTTCACTTAAGTCGAGACCACCAAATGCATTCTCGACACCTTTATATAATTTTTCATAATCAAATGGTTCGTTGTTTCCATTTCTTTTTAATACAACGAGCTCAATTTCAGCTTTTTCGTATGTTGTAAAGCGTATTTTACAAGTTGGGCATTCCCTACGTCTCCTAATAGACTTTCCATCATTGTTTTTTCTAGAATCTATGACATTTGTTTCAACTTTATCGCAGTAAGGGCATACCATATATAGTATTATTTTAATCTATACAAAATGTTGTATCAAGCTAAATTTAACAATGTTAAGTATTTAATGGTATTAATATTATCTCGTTTACAACTATCTTTGAGTTAACTAAATTATTTAACTTTTCAACTTCGTAAATAAACTTCTCAAAATTAGTAATATTCATTTTTTTTCCTATTTCCCATAAAGTATCACCAATTTCAACTCTATATTCAACAAATTGATCTACACTAACATCAGCTAAAGGCATTTTGGTGAAATTTATAATAAAAAAACTAAAAATATAGACAGCAAATACAAAAAATATCTTAACTTTCATAATTTAAATATAGAAATGAGGTGTGACAAAATCTAAATCGAACATTTGTTCTAATTTATGATATAATAATGGTATGAAAAAACAAGAAGAAATACTAAATTTTATTAATCAAAAAATTGAAAAAGAAGGATATTCCCCTTCAGTAAGAGAAATCGCTTCAGCTGTAGGTTTAAAATCTACAAGTTCAGTTCAACACCATATCAAAAACCTCGTTTCTAAAGGTCTGTTGAATAAAAAACCTAATATTTCAAGATCATTTGTAAAGAATTCTCCAATAAATAATGTAAAACTAGTACCAATAATTGGTGCAATATCAGCAGGTACACCATTAATGGCTGAAGAAAATCATATTGGAACAATTCCAATTCCAGAAGAAAAGTTTAATAAAAATTTGTTTGCTTTAAGAGTTTCTGGAGATTCAATGATAGATGCGGGTATCTTTAATGGAGACACAGTAGTAATTAATAAAGAAATTGAACCTAAAGATGGTGATATTGGTGCTTTCATGGTCAATGAAAATGAAGCAACAATAAAATTTCTAGATACAATATCAGGAAAAAAATATTTAATACCAGCAAATAAAAACTATGAAAATATTCTTGTCAATGACTTTATTCAACCAGTTGGTAAAGTCGTCAGCTTATTCAGAGATATTTAACTTCTCCCTTAAGGTACAACTTATCATTTTCAAATTTTAAATTTAAATCTCCACCCGGATACATAACAAAAGAATTATTTATGACCTGCTTTGTTGCGTATAGGTAGTTAAACAAACAGAGAGCGCCAGAACCACATGCATCAGTTTCGCCTACCCCTCTTTCAAAAACTCTTGATTTTATATATTTATTATCTATGACTTGATAAATTTCTAAATTAACACCGTCTTGAAAGTGTTCAGAACTTGAAATTATTTTATGAGCATTTGATAAGTTAAAATTGTCAACATTTTCTACTTCAACTAAAAAATGTGGGTTACCTACATTGGATTTAATGCCAGATAAATTTCCTATATTTATGAAATTATCTTCAAAAGTAGGTAATGGTGCATCTATTTCTACCTCGTTTTCAGAAATTGATGCATCAATATCCCCTACAGGTGTAATTACTTTAAAATTTTGCGTTATGACTAATTCATTATCATAGGCATAAAAAGCAGAACATCTTACACCATTAACACATAATTCTGCTTCAGAACCATCATTATTGAAATAATGCATTTTTATAGATTGATCACCAACAGGTTCAACAAAAATAACTCCATCTATATCTACATCAGCATCACTAACTAGTGCAATTATCTGAATTTCTGATACTGGCCCGTCGTAAATACCAACCAAAAAATCATTTCCAGTTCCAGACATATAAGCAAAATTACTCATTTATAACTTTCATTATTTCTTCATACACTACTTCGGAATTATCAGTCGTCAACATTTTTAGTTTTGATTCTTTTTTAAACCAAGTTATTTGCTTTTTAGCCAGTCTTTTTGTTTTAATATTAATGTTTTCTTCATAATCATCTGATAAATTAAGTCCTATTGCTTGTAATACAGTTTTAGATGGGTTTTGTAAGTTATTAACTTCCTCCAGTAATCCATTGTTTATCATATGATTGGTTCTCTTTTCTATATTTATTTTGTAATCAGGATGATTCCAGAAAACACCAACGTAATTATCTGGAATGCATAATTCAGGAAAAACATATTTTGACTCTTCCAATAAAAAATCTTCTATATTTCTTATTAAACGTCTTTTATTTAACTCAACATCTGGAAGCGGAATTTCATTAAGCTGGTGAAATAATTTCAACTGATCAAAATTTAACTGTTCCAATTCTGATCGAATAGTTGGATCAGTAGGCTTAAATTCATATCTGTCAATCATAGCTTTAACGTAAAGACCAGAACCTCCAACAGCTAATATGTCTTCATTAAAAGACTTTTCAGGAATATTTTGTTCAATTAAATAATTTAAATAATCAACGACGGAAAAATTTTGATCTGGATCAGCAATGTCGATACCGTAGTACTTAACTTGTGCTTGCATTACTTGTGATGGTTTAGCAGTTAAAATATCTAATCCTTTATAAACAGCCATAGAGTCAACAGAAAGAATAGACATACCTCTTTCGATAGCAATCTTATGTGCGAGATTTGATTTACCTGATGCCGTAATTCCTGTAAGAAAATATATCAATTAATACTTTCAGCTTTCAAATAAAAAGGAGTTGCTTCTTTTATTTCAACATTTATATAATCACCTATAGATAAATTGCCTTTATCTAAATGCGTTATATGACCACCATCTATTTTTCCAGTAAATATCTCACTATTCTTTTTTGAAGTTTTCTCGACAAGGACTTTTTGTTTTGTACCAATAAATCGTTTAAATCTTTTATGGCTAATATCGGTTTGTATTTCCTTTAATCTGTTAAATCTATCAGTAATAATATCTTTTTCTATAAAATCTTTTTTCATGTCGTAAGCTCTTGTTCCTGGTCTAGGTGAAAATTGGAACATAAATAAAGAGTCAAACTCTGATGTCATTAAAACTTCTAATGTGTCTATGAAATCATCTTCTGTTTCACCGGGAAAACCAACAATTACATCAGATGTTAAACTGACGTTATCTACCGTATTTTTAACTAATTCAATTTTTTCAAGAAATTTTTCTTTTGTATAACCTCTTTGCATTTTAGATAATACTTTACTGCTACCGCTTTGAAGTGGTACATGAACTTGTTTACATACTTTTCCTAAATCATTAACAGCTTCTAATGTCTCTTTTTTAAAATCTTTAGGGTGAGGTGATGTAAACCTTATTCTTTCTAAGCCTTCAAGTTCATTTAGCTTATAAAGCAATTGAGCAAAATATGGTCTAGCTTTATTATCTATTCTCAAATCTCTACCATAAGAGTTTACGTTTTGACCCAATAGTGTAATTTCCTTTACTCCACTATCTATCATGGATTTAGCTTCATTAATAATATCTGAAGGTCTTCTGCTTATTTCAGCACCTCTTACAGAAGGCACTATGCAAAATGTACAAGAATTATTACAACCAATTTGAATTGTTAACCACGCTGAAAATTCAGACTCTCTTATTGAAGGTGCTTCAGTAGGCATTTCATCAATTTCATCGATTATTTCAGTAACAGGGCCCCAGTCCTCACTTTGATTAAGTAAATTAATTACATTTGTTAAATTATGGGTACCTAAAACTACATCTACCCAAGGTGCTTTATCTCTTACTAATGATTTATCTTTTTGAGCAGCACAGCCGCCAACCAATAGTTTTCTATTTTCTTTTTTTTGCTTCCACTGTTTTAATTGCCCTAAAGTACCGTACAATTTATCATCAGCATTTTCTCGTATAGTACATGTATTGACAAACAATACATCAGCAGTGTCTTCATCTGTTGCTCGAACCATTCCATCTTGTTCAAATAGTCCAGCTATTCTCTCACTGTCATGCTCGTTCATTTGACAGCCAAAAGTTTTAAGATGATATTTTAAACCAGATCTAGAAGGCTTTGTTATATACTTTTGTTTAATCTCAACAGTTTGTTCCACATTAAGATTATAAAAAGCTTTTTAACTAAATAAACGTGATTTATTTATCTGAAGGTTCTTCTTCTTGTACTTCTTCCTCAGCAACTTCTTCAGATTCAATTAATCCTACAGCTTTATAAACTTCTGTTTCGAGCTGTAAAGCAGTATCAGGATTTTCACGAAGAAAGCGTTTTGAGTTTTCTTTACCTTGCCCAAGTTGTACCTCATCATATGTAAACCAAGCACCGGCTTTTCGAACTATTCCTTGTTCTACACCTACATCAAGCAAGCTTCCCTCTCTAGAAATTCCCTGACCAAACATTATATCAAATTCAGCCTCTCTAAATGGTGGTGCTACTTTGTTTTTAACAATTTTTGCTCTGACTCTATTACCAATCTGTTCTGGACCAACTTTAAGTGTTTCAATTCTTCTCACATCTATTCGTACAGAGGAATAGAATTTCAATGCTCTACCACCACTTGTAGTCTCTGGAGACCCCCACATAACACCGATTTTTTCTCTTATTTGATTTATAAAAATTACAGTTGTGTTTGTTCTATGCAGTGATCCTGTAAGTTTTCTTAATGCTTGAGACATAAGTCGCGCCTGTAATCCAACGTGTGAATCACCCATTTCCCCTTCTATCTCAGCTTTTGGCACTAACGCTGCTACCGAATCAATTACAACTAAATCAATTCCACCAGACTGAATAAGCATGTCAGCAATTTCAAGTGCTTGTTCGCCTGTATCGGGTTGAGAAACGAGTAACTCATCAACATCAACACCTAATGCTCTTGCGTAAATTGGATCTAAAGCATGTTCTGCATCAATAAATGCTGCAACTCCTCCAGCTTTTTGAGCTTCAGCAGCAATATGTAATGATAAAGTAGTTTTACCTGAACTCTCAGGTCCATAGATTTCAACGACTCTTCCTCTTGGAATACCACCTATACCTAAAGCAAGATCAATAGACAATGCTCCTGTAGATATTGCTGGAATTTTCTTAATTTGGTCAGCACCTAGTTTCATTAAAGATCCTTCACCAAACTGCTTTTCAATTTGTGAAAATACTGTGTCTATTTTCTTTGCCCTGTCTTTATCCATTGTTTTCTCCTATCAATTTAGATTAATTAAATACTATTAAAACATCTCTATATGACATATTTTAATCGAACATTTGTTCGAGTCAATTATTTAACAA